>Ga0255343_1000995_pt1 | contig 40829 bp, 26 predicted proteins | sample wastewater_treat_4_FD_192413 | JGI IMG/M metagenome (GOLD analysis project Ga0255343, IMG submission 192413) | Wastewater microbial communities from Lulu Island WWTP, Vancouver, Canada - plant16 | ecosystem: Engineered > WWTP > Wastewater > Unclassified | place: Canada: Vancouver, British... | reverse complement strand
ATAAAGTAAACTATTTTTATTTAAATTTTATTCTTGTAAACAAATTATATTTTTATTTATCCTAGTTATATTTTAGTTATTAATTACTTTAGTTATTTTAGTAAAAGTTAGAGAGATAATATATACAAAATTAGCCAATACGTAAATATTTATCATATAATACATATATTTGTTATATTCCTTTTTATTTTTTAGATAACAAGCTAGTTAAGTTTATACAGCAATCTCTCCTTTAACTTTTTTGATTATCTCATTTGCAACATTTTCAGGTATAGGCTCATATTTCTTAAACTGCATAGTAAAAGTAGCTCTACCTTGGGTCTTCGACCTTAAATCTGTAGCATACCCAAACATATTTGCTAAAGGAACTTCTGATTTTATATTAGCTATTTTATTCCTTGCATCCATTTTTAATATCTTCCCTCTTCTTGAACTTAAATCACCAATTACATCTCCCATAGATTCTTCGGGCGTAACCACTTCTACTTCCATCACTGGTTCCATTAAAATTGGCGAAGATTTCAACATCGCTTCTCTAAATGCTTTTGAGGCGGCTATTCTAAACGCTAGGTCAGAAGAATCAACTTCATGATATGAACCATCAAGAAGTATTGCTTTCACATCTATAACAGGATAGCCAGCAAGCTCACCTGATTGCATGGCATCAATAACACCAAGTTCAACTGGCTTAATAAATTCTTTGGGAATTGCTCCACTTTTAATCCTATCTTCAAAAATAAATCCCTTGCCATATTCAAGAGGCTCAAACTTCATTATCACATGACCATACTGGCCTTTTCCACCACTTTGCCTTATGTATTTTCCCTCAACTTGAACTGGTTTTGTAATCGTTTCTCTATATGAAACCTGAGGCTTTCCAACATTTGCATTAACACTAAATTCTCTTAATAGCCTATCAACAATTATTTCAAGATGAAGCTCCCCCATCCCAGAAATAATTGTCTGACCTGTCTCATTATCAAATCCCACTCTAAAAGTAGGGTCTTCTTCAGCAAGTTTATTTAAAGCTTTTGTAAGTTTATCAGAGTCAGCCTTTGTTTTAGGTTCAACTGCAATTGAAATGACAGGCTCAGGAAAAGTAATTGATTCATATTTTATTGGCTTTTTAGCATCACAAATTGTATCACCAGTTGTCACTTTTTTTAAACCTACAATTGCTACAATATCGCCGCAGTAAGCTTCCTTAATTTCTTCTCTATGGTTTGAATGCATTAAAAGTAACCTATCAATTCTTTCTTTTGTATTATTCGTCGTATTCAAGACTTGCATCCCCGTCGAAAGTTTACCAGAATAAATTCTGCAATACACTAATTTCCCAACAAATGGATCAGACATTACTTTGAATATATACCCTGAAAAAGCTTCATCATCTCTTACTCTTCTTGCTTCTTCTTTCCCAGTCAAAGGATTAACACCAACTGGCTCTGGAATGTCAATTGGTGATGGAAGATAATCAACAACAGCATCCAATAAAGGTTGGATTCCTTTATTTTTAAAAGAAGCTCCACATAAAACTGGAATGGCCTTATTTTGAATTGTTAGGTCACGCAGAACCTTTTTTAATTCTTCAGGTTTAATTTCTATATTTTCCACATATTTATGTAAAATATCATCATCATAACTTGCAATGTTTTCAATAAGCTCTATTCTATATTTTTTTGCTGTTTGAATTAGGTCGGAAGGCACATCAATAATATCATACTTTAGCCCCATCTCATCTTTATATAAATAAGCTTTCATATCAATTAAATCAATCATACCTTTAAAATTTTCTTCTGCACCAATAGGAATTTGTATAGAAACTGGATTTACATTCAACCTTGTTTTCATCATCTCTATTACATAATTAAAATCTGCACCACTTCTATCCATCTTATTAATAAATGCAATTCTTGGAACATTATATTTATCAGCTTGTCTCCAAACTGTTTCACTTTGAGGTTCAACTCCTCCAACAGCACAGAATAAAACAATCATTCCATCAAGAACTCTAAGAGACCTCTCAACCTCAACTGTAAAGTCTACATGCCCTGGTGTGTCAATTATATTTATCTTATGGTTTTTCCAAAAACAAGTAGTAGTAGCAGAAGTAATTGTTATTCCTCGCTCTTGTTCCTGAGCCATCCAATCCATTACAGCATTCCCTTCGTGTACTTCTCCAATCTTATAACTTTTGCCAGTATAGTATAAAATACGCTCAGTAGTCGTAGTTTTACCAGCATCAATATGAGCTGCAATTCCTATATTCCTTGTTTGTTTTAATGTAAATTTCCTTGCCATTAATATTTCACCAACTAAATAACTTCACTTACAACTTTATTTATTCGCCACATTATTACTAAATATAAACCTTTACTACCACCTATAATGAGCAAACGCCTTATTTGACTCAGCCATTTTATGTAAATCTTCTTTTTTCTTTACGCTACTTCCTGTATTACTTGCACCATCTAGAATCTCTCCAGCAAGTCTTTCAGGCATAGTTTTTTCTTTTCTTTTTCTAGCAAAACCAATTATCCATCTAACAGCAAGAGTATTAGCCCTTTCCTGTGTTACTTCAATTGGGACCTGATAAGTAGCCCCACCAACTCTTCTTGGCCTTATTTCTAGAACAGGTTTAACATTTTCCATACATTTCTCTAAAATCTCTACTGGATTTTCTTTAGTCTTCTTTTGAAGTATATCAAGACTCTCATAAACTATTTTCTCAGCAAGACTTTTCTTGCCCTTCCATAGCATCTTATTTATAAATTCTGTCACTAATTTACTTTCAAAGATAGAATCTTCTCTCAAAGCTCTCTTTTCAGCTCTACCCTTCCTTGCCATTAACACTCCTTATATAATTAATCATTCTTTATCCATAGTTATAGCTTTAAATAATTGAATTAATTCTTAGAATACTTATTCCCAATACTTATTTATTTACTATTATTTATCCCCTTTTGTAGCAACTTCTTTAGGCTTTTTCGCTCCATATCTTGAACGGCCTTTTCTCCTACCTTCTACCCCTGAAGTATCCAAAGTTCCCCTTACAATCTTGTACCTAACACCTGGGAGATCTTTTACTCGTCCACCTCTAATTAAGACAATCGAGTGTTCTTGTAAATTATGACCAATTCCAGGTATATAAGCGGTAACTTCAACTCCATTTGTAAGCCTTACTCTTGCAACTTTCCTTAAAGCAGAATTAGGTTTTTTAGGAGTTGTTGTATAAACTCTAACACATACACCTCTTCTTAAAGGATTCCCCTGCAGAGCAGGTGCTTTCTTCCTCTTTTTAATTCGTTTTCTCGGTTTTCTAATTAACTGATTAATAGTAGGCATACCATAAACCCTTTATTCTATTTTAATAAATTATTTAAACAATCCTTAACTAAAATAATAAAAATACCTTAAGAATCTAAATAAAAAAATAATTATAAAAATTACTAAAAATATTAAAAATATTAATAGTATAAAATAAGTAAATTTAAAGATTAAACGCTAAACTTAAAGGCACAAGCAAATACGTTAACATTTTCATATTTAAATGTCAACAAACTTGTTAAAATAAGCATCTAAAATTCCATGACAGCAATAAAAACAAAACTTTAAGAGCTAGGATACAGTTACTTAAGAAAACCATTTGAAGGCGAAGCGGGCATGGTTCCTTGGAGAGCGAGCCTGAAACTTGAGCAAGCTTTCCTCGCTGGGGAAAGGCTTGCGTGTTTTCTTAAGTAACTGTATCCTAGCTAAATAATTTATCTTTATCATGGAATTTTAGGTACTCCCCTTACTAAAACTACTTATTAAATGTTATCTTCTATCTCATCGTCTTCTTCAATCGAATTTATCTCTAGTTTAATTTCTTGGTTTTGTTCTGGTACATAACCTGGATATTCAAGCTCAATAGTTCTATATCTTGACATACCAGTACCTGCAGGAATCGTTTTACCTATTATCACATTCTCTTTAAGCCCTATTAGATAATCTGTTCTATTCTCGATAGCCGCATCTGTTAAAACCCTTGTTGTTTCCTGGAATGAAGCAGCAGACAGGAAACTATCCGTTGCAAGCGAAGCTTTTGTAATACCCATTAAGTTCTGTTTTGCAACCGCAGGTCTTTTTCCTTCCTCAAGAAGACTCTTATTTTCTTTCTCAAAAATAAGTCTATCAACAAGCTGGCCTGGTAGAAATGGGCTGTCCCCTGACTCAAGAATAGTAACTTTTTTAAGCATTTGTTTTACTATTATTTCAATATGCTTATCATTGATTTCTACCCCCTGTGATTTATATACATTTTGAATCTCCTTAACAAGGTACTGAGCACATGCTTTAACACCGTTTAATCTTAGTATATCATGCGGATCTTTAGGTCCTTCAGTAAGCTGCTCTCCTGCTGATACAAAATCCCCGTTGTTAAAACGTATTTTTGTTCTTAAAGGAACTTCATAGATTTTTTCCTCATCGCTATCTAAACTAGTTATGGTTAATCTTGCAGTTTTTGAATCAATATCTTCAATACTTAAATTTCCTGAAATTTCTGCAATTATAGAATGCTCTTTTGGTTTTCTTGCCTCAAAAAGCTCCACTACCCTTGGGAGTCCCGATGTTATATCAATTCCTTCAAATGTCTTTTCATGTTTATGAATATAAGTTTTTTTCTTCGCAGTCGAAATTAGTTTCGCAAATACTTGATTCTTTTCAACATTTAAATTTTTATTCAATTGCAAAACTTCCCCTCTTGGAATAATAACATCGATTATCTGTCCTGATTTTGTCATGGTATCGTCAACTTCACCCATTGCTTTAACTTTAAAAGTAAGTTTATGAGGAATGTGCTCTATATTTACTTCAATAACTTCATCTCTACCATTATCAGAAAAATCACTTTCTTTTAAATTTAATAAATTAAGAATGTTCTCAGTTAATAATAGCTTGCCTTTTACAGGAGATTTTATTGATCTTTGAATAACTGTAGATGCCACACCTCCGGTATGAAAGGTACGCATTGTAAGTTGAGTACCAGGCTCACCTATAGATTGAGCAGCAATTGTTCCAACTGCTTCTCCTACGTCAACTAATGCTCCTGATGCAAGATTTCTTCCGTAGCATTTTTGGCAAACACCTTTTTCTGCCTCACAAGTAAGAGGTGATCTAACATTTACAGTGTTAATATTTGTAAAAACTAATTTATTTAAGTGATCTTCATTAATTTCCTCATCTCTATGTATTATCACTTCTTTGGTGAGAGGATCAATTACATCAATCTGACAAATTCTTCCTATGAGGTTTAAGTTAGGCTCACCTTCCAAGGTAATTACAAATAAATCAATACCTTCATCTGTGCCACAATCAGAAATTCTGATCATTGTATCCTGAGCAACATCTACAAGTCTCCTTGTTAAATAACCTGAGTCAGCAGTTCTTAAAGCAGTATCTGCAAGTCCTTGTCTTGCACCATGAGTGGAAAGAAAATACTCAATTACTGTTAAACCTTCTTTAAAATTTGACTTAATTGGTCTGTCAATAATATCGCCTCTCGCATTAGCAACAAGACCTCTCATTCCTGCCATTTGTCTCAACTGTTTTATATTGCCTCTGGCTCCTGAAGTTGCCATCATATAAAGTGGATTAAATTTATCAAAGCTCTTCTCCATTGCTTCAGCTACATCCTCATTTGCTTGAGACCATATTTGAATCATCCTATCATGCCTTTCATCATCAGTTATCATACCTTGCTTATAGTACTCCTCTACTTTCTCAATTTTCTCTTCAGTTTTCTTTAAAATTTCTTTCTTTTGCTCAGGAACAATTATGTCATCCATGCCTATAGTAAGGCCTGATTTAGTAGAATATTGGAAACCGGTTGCTTTTATATTATCAATAACATCAACGACTATATTATTAGGATACTTTTTAATACAGTCTGCTAGTATTGATATAAGCTCTTTTTTAGAAATCTCTTTATTTATGAACTCATAATCAGGAGGAAGTGTTTCATTAAACAATATTCTTCCAACTGTTGTGGCATAAATTTTATCATCTATTTTAACTCTAATTGGAGTATGAAGTTCAATAAAATTATAACTATAGTCTTTTATAGCGTCTTCTTTGGTCGAATAATACTTTTCTTCTGATCCCACCTGTATTTTTATTCTTTCTGAAGTTAAATAATAAACCCCTAAAACTATATCTTGTGAAGGAGTAGAAACAGGCTCACCATTTGCAGGAGAAAGAATATTATTAGATGACAACATTAAAATTATAGCTTCCGCTTTTGCCTCATTTGATAAAGGAACATGCACCGCCATTTGATCCCCATCAAAATCAGCATTAAATGGGGGGCAAACTAAAGGATGAATCTGAATAGCCTTGCCTTCAACAAGAATAGGCATAAAAGCCTGAATACCAAGCCTATGGAGAGTGGGAGCTCGATTTAACAAAACTGGGTGATTTTTAATAACAGCCTCTAAGATATCCCAAACTTTTTCATCTCCTCTTTCAACCATTATTTTTGCAGTTTTTATATTTGTAGCTAGTCCCTCATCAACAAGCCTTTTCATAACAAATGGCTTAAAAAGTTCAAGCGCTATTTGTTTAGGAAGACCGCATTGATAAAGCTTTAAATTCGGGTTTACAACAATTACAGACCTGCCTGAATAATCAACTCTTTTACCTAAAAGATTTTGTCTAAATCGTCCTTGTTTTCCCTTAAGCATATCACTTAAAGATTTAAGAGGCCTATTACCTGCACCTAAAACTGCCCTTCCCCTTCTTCCGTTATCAAAAAGTGCATCTACAGCTTCCTGAAGCATCCTTTTTTCATTATTAATTATTATTTCTGGAGCATCAAGTTCAAGTAATTTTTTTAGCCGATTATTTCTGTTTATAACTCTTCTATATAAATCATTTAAGTCGGAAGTAGCAAATCTTCCCCCATCTAATTGAACCATTGGCCTTAAATCTGGAGGAATAACAGGAATCGCATCTAAAATCATATACTCAGGCTTATTATTTGTATTTATAAACGAAGACAAGATTTTAAGAGTTTTGATTGCTTTGATTCTTTTTTGACCTTTCGATGTTTCAATTATCCCTTTTAACTCTTCAACTTCTTTTTCACAATTAATATTTTTTAAAAGTTCTTTGACGGCTTCTGCTCCCATCCCACCTTTAAAATAATCACCATAAATTTCTTTTAACTTTTTAAAAAGATTTTCATCAGAAAGTAGCATTTTCTCTTCAAGATTAAAAAATAAAACTTGAGCTTTCTTCGTAAGCTCAATTTGCTCTTGATAGATTTCTTCTTCCTCTTCAAGAAGCCTTTCATTTTCTTTAATTATTTTAGCAATTTTAGCTTCAACATCTTTTTCAGTTTCAAGTTCACTATCGTCAAAAGCTTCAAGTTCCGTCAAATATTCGCCATCTTTATATCTCTTAAGAAAATCCTCACTATTTGCCCTTATCTCATCTATCCTTCCCTGGTGAAATTTTTCCACCTCATTAAGATATTCTTCGTAATGTAATTTTAATTTTTCCCTATCAGCTTCAATTCTTTTTTTATCAACAGTGGTGATTATATACGAGTCAAAGTATAAAACCTTTTCAAGTTCTTTTGGGGTAAGCCCAAGTATATAACCAAGTCTAGATGGCACACCTTTAAAAAACCATATATGAGAAACAGGTGAGGCAAGTTCAATATGTCCCATCCTCTCTCTCCTGACAGAAGATCTGGTTACTTCTACTCCACATCTTTCGCATATAATACCTTTAAATCTTACCCTTTTGTATTTACCACAATAACACTCCCAATCTTTTGTTGGACCAAATATCCTTTCACAAAAAAGACCGTCTTTTTCTGGTTTTAGTGTTCTGTAATTAATAGTTTCTGGCTTTTTTACCTCACCATTTGACCAAGAACGAATTTTCTCTGGTGAAGCAAGCCCAATTCTTAAAGCATCAAAATTATTTACATCTATGTTTATAGACATTTAAAAATTCCTCCTATAATAAATCACTATCTATTTTAAAACATCCTCATTATCTTCTTCGCTGTCGTTTTCAAATAGCTCTTCCTTACGTCTCTTTTTTTGGTTCAAAGCCATCATTAGCAATATAATTTATATTTTCGTCATGCTGTAAATCAATACCAAGTTCTCTTACAGTTTTCATTATCTCATCTTCGTGCCCAATTATTTCAACCTCTTTACCTTCTTCTGATAAAACTTCTACGTCAAGAGCTAAACTTTGCATTTCTTTAACTAGAACCTTAAAAGACTCAGGTATTCCAGGTTTTTCAATATTTTCACCCTTTACAATTGACTCATAAGTTTTAACCCTGCCAAATACATCATCGGATTTAATTGTAAGCATTTCTTGTAAAATATGAGCTGCACCATATGATTCCAATGCCCAAACTTCCATTTCTCCAAACCTTTGCCCCCCAAACTGAGCTTTGCCGCCAAGTGGCTGTTGAGTGACGAGAGAATAGGGGCCAGTTGACCTTGCATGAATTTTATCATCAACAAGATGCAGAAGCTTTAATATATACATACTGCCAATAGTAGTATCGGAAGCTATTTTCTCTCCACTTTTGCCGTCATAAAGCGTAGCTTTACCGTTTTCAGGGAGATTTGCCTTTTTTAATATCTCTTTTATTTTATTTCCTTTGACACTATCAAAGATAGGAGTAGAGACATATACTTGTCCATTTTTAGTTTTCGTATTTTTTAGTTGGGCATCATTCTCATCATTCCAGCCAACATATCCAGCCCACCCAAGATGAGTTTCAAGAATCTGGCCAACATTCATTCTTGATGGAACACCTAGGGGATTTAAAATTATATCAATTGGAATGCCACCCTCAGTATAAGGCATATCTTCCTCAGGTAAAATCACCGAAATTACACCTTTATTACCATGACGACCAGCAAGTTTATCACCAACTGATATTTTTCTCTTTTTAGCTATAAAAACTCTTATAAGTTCATTTACGCCGGGAGGGAGTTCGCTCCCATCTTTCTTAGAAGAAATCTGTATATCAATTACTTTACCGCTTTCACCATGAGGAACTTTTAAAGAACTATCCCTAACCTCTCTTGCCTTCTCTCCAAAAATTGCTCTTAATAATTTTTCCTCAGCAGTAAGTTCAGTTTCTCCCTTTGGAGTAATTTTCCCAACAAGGATATCACCTGGTTGCACTTCAGCTCCAAGTCTTATTATTCCTCTCTCATCCAGATTTTTAAGCAAATCTTCGCTAACATTTGGTATATCTCTTGTTATCTCTTCTGGGCCAAGTTTTGTATTCCTTGATTCAATTTCATACTTGGAAATATGAATAGAGGATAAGATATCTTCTTTTACTAATCTCTCAGATATAACAATTGCATCCTCATAGTTATACCCTTCCCATGACATAAAAGCGACTAATAAATTTCGGCCTAAAGAAAGTTCGCCAGCACTTGTAGATGGACCATCGGCTATAACTTCATCTTTTTCTACCTCTTGACCTTCAAAAACTAAAGGCCTTTGATTAATGCAAGTTCCTTGATTTGACCTTTTAAATTTATAAAGTCTATATTCATCTTTACTAATTTTGCTGTTATTGCTCTCATCTTTATATTCAATAACAATCTTATTGGAAGAAACATATTTAACTTTACCGGCGTGCCTCGCAGTTATTAAATGCCCACTGTCATGTGCAATTTTCTTTTCAACACCCGTACCGACTAATGGAGGCTCTGGATAAATCAATGGAACTGCTTGCCTCTGCATGTTAGAACCCATTAAAGCTCTGTTAGCATCATCATGCTCAAGAAAAGGAATTAACGTAGCCGCTGCACTAAATAACTGTTTTGGCGAAACATCCATATAATCAATGCTTTTAGGTTCCACAGATACTGCTTCTCCTCCTATCATAGCTAGTACCCTTTCTTCAATAAAATAACCATTTTCATCGATATTAGTTGTTGACTGTGCAATTGTGTATTTTTCCTCATCATCTGCTGTTAAATACTCCACTTCATTTATTACTCTTCCATCAACCACCTTTCTATAAGGTGTCTCTATAAAACCAAACTCATTTAATCTTGCATAAGTTGCAAGTGAACCAATCAAACCAATATTTGGACCTTCAGGTGTTTCAATTGGACACATCCTTCCATAATGTGAAGGATGCACATCTCTTACCTCAAAACCAGCTCTTTCTCTAGAAAGACCACCTGGCCCTAAAGCACTTAATCTTCTTTTATGAGTAATTTCTGCAAGAGGATTTGTTTGATCTAAAAATTGAGAAAGTTGCCCACTTCCAAAAAATTCTTTTAAAGATGCAACAAGAGGCCTTATATTAATCAACGATTTTGGAGTAATAGTCTCTATATCTTGGGTTGTCATCCTTTCCTTTACAACCCTTTCCATTCTAGCAAGACCAATTCTTACCTGATTCTGGATCAATTCACCAACATTTCTTACTCTTCTATTCCCAAAATGATCTATATCATCTATCTCGCCAACTCCATCCATTAACTGAAGTATATATCTCACAAACAAAAAAATATCTTTACTATGAATTAGATATGGATTAGTTGTATCTATACCCATTTTTTCATCAACAATCTTTAAATAATCTTCAATCTCCTGTTCAAGTGGCTGATCAACATCAAGTTTCTTGTTTAATTTGTATCTCCCAACCTTTCCAAGGTCGTATCTTTTTGGATTAAAAAACAATTGGTAAACTAACGCTCTTGCACTATCTTTGGTAGAAGGTTCACCTGGTTTTAATTTTTTATAAAATTCAATTAGGGCTCCGTCTTCTGTTTCTGTAATATCTTTCTCTAAAGTATTTTTAATACACCCTGTTTTATCGTAAGGACCAAATAATTTCAAAAGATCTTGATTATTACCAAAACCAATGGATTTTAGAAAGACAGTCAGTAAAAATTTCCTTTTTCTATCAATTCTCACATAAGCAACATCTTTTTTATCCGTTTCAATTTCAATCCATGAACCTCTTGTTGGAATTAGTTTAGCAAGATAAATTATTTTCTCTTTCTTCTTGTCAATATCGCTATCATAATACGCACCTGGCGAACGAACAAGCTGAGAAACTATAACTCTTTCTGTGCCATTAACAATAAATGTCCCTGTCTCAGTCATAAGTGGGAAATCCCCAAGAAATACATCATCCTGCTCATTAAATTCACCAGTTTCTTTATTTTCAAATCTTGCTTTTACTCTCAGAGGCATGGAATAATCCATGTTTTCCATTTTGCAAGTATCTACATCAGCGTTAGGTTCACCCCATGAAAAATCTAGAAATGACAATGCCATAGTGCCTGTAAAATCTTCTATAGGTGAAATATCCTTCAGTGCTTCCCATATACCTTCTTTAAGAAACCATTCAAAAGATTTCTTTTGTATATTAAGCAGATCAGGCATTTCAATTATTTCATTGATGGTCCCAAAATTGTATCTTGTTATTTTATTTTGCATCAATTTTTGCATTAATATTTCTCTCCTTTTTAATTAAAATTGCAAAAAATTTTAAAACAAAATGATTTATGAATAAATAAGGAAATAAAAGCTCACTTTAAGAGGACATAAAAACTAACACTCTAAAAAGTCGCAAAGAATTAATATAGCAAACAAATTACAAATGTCAATAGATATTTTTAGATAAATAAGCAACTAAGATTCCGTAATAGTAATAAAAACAAAACTTTAAGAGCTAAGATAAGTTACTTTAAGAAAACACGCAAGCTTTTCCTAAAGCTGAGGGAAAGCTTGCTTAAAGTTTTAAGGCTTGCTCTCCTCTTAAAAGAGGAACCATGCCCTCTTCGCCTTCAAATGGTTTTCTTAAAGTAACTTATCTTAGCTAAATAATTTATCTTTATTACGGAATTTTAGATGCTTTCGTTTAGATATTTTTATATATTTCCTAGGATTTCAATATAATTCCAATATAAACAGTTAAAAATCTGTTACCCTTTACCCCATGGTAATATTTTTAAGAAGAATATCTTAAGATTTTAGGTAAAACAATAAAGAAATCTCAAATAATTGACATTATTTTCTTTGATTAATAATATTTATTTAGCTGTTATTTATTCTAATATAGGTTTTAAAAATAAATCTATATTATAAAAATATATTAATTTAATTCTGTTTTTTTTAATCTAATTATTTTATAAATTTAAAATTAAAAATATGTCAGTTAATAAAAACCAAAGAACAATAACAGCAATATTGATTATTTTTTTATATGTTGCATTTATACTTTATTTTACTGGATGTAGTAAACAGGAAGCTTTGGAAACCCCGGATATGGATAAATATGAAATCCTTAGAAAAGAAATGGTTGAAAACCAGATAGTAGCACGTGGAATTAATGATGAAAAAGTAATCAATGCAATGTTAAAAGTTCCTCGCCATTTATTCGTAGCCCAAAGCCAATGGAATGATGCCTACAAGGATTTCCCCATTTCAATTGGCTTTGGGCAAACCATATCTCAGCCTTATATCGTTGCTTTGATGACAGAAAATCTTAATCTTACCGGGAATGAAAAGGTGCTAGAAATTGGCACAGGTTCAGGTTACCAAGCAGCAGTGCTCGCCGAAATCGTAAACCAGGTTTACTCAGTTGAAATAATACCAGAGCTTCATAAACGTGCACAAATATCTCTTGAAGAATATAAAAATGTAAAAACAAGCAACCATGATGGATATTATGGTTGGGAGGAATACGCACCCTTTGACAGGATAATAGTCACAGCAGCACCTGACCATATACCTCAGCCTTTAATCAAACAGTTAAAGGATGGGGGGATAATGGTAATTCCAGTGGGCCCTCCAGGCTGGAGTCAGGTATTATGGAAAGTTATCAAAGAAGATGGTGATATTAAAACAATAAAAATTGCAGATGTAATGTTTGTATCTTTAACTGGAGAACATTACGATTAATAAACTAGAAGATTATTTAAACCTGGTATATGCAACTATCGCTAAGATATACATAACTGCTGAAAAAGTAAGTACAACTAAAAACCCGAAATGAATCGAAATTATAACAGCGGTAATAGAACCTATTACTGATGCACAACCATTGATTGCCCAAACCCATGGGATTATCTCATTTCGTTTTTCTTTTATTAAATCAATCCCTTTCGGAAAAGGAATACCCATAAAAAAACCAAGGGGAGCAACAACTAAGACAGAATAAATGAATCTCTGCCATAGATCTTTTCTTATTATAAAATCAACAACCAAACTTGAAGTAAGAATAAACAATATTATGTAGTTCACAATAAAAAGAATCACATATTGAAGTTTTATGTTAAATTTACTGCTTACAAAACTACCCAGCCCAGAAAATAGCATCAAACTAAATAAAATCACAGCAAGTGAATATGCGGGTTTATCTAGAACCAGGATAAATTTTTGTATAAGAGGAAGTTCTATAAAAAAATACGCAAAACCAATCACAGAAAAATAAGCTATAAATTTGAAATCTTTTTTAAAACCTATATTTATTTTCTTCAGCCTTAAGGGAAGTAGAATAAGCAAAACAGAAAGCAGGATTGATACAACAAGAGCAACTACTAATATGAGGTAGCCCCCACCTCCAAATGGCTGTGTGGATTTACCGAAATATTTCACAATATCAGGAATCTGCTTCAATTTAAAAAAATTATAAAAATAAGGATTATTATCGGTAGAAGGTTTTATATTAAAATAATAATCTTTATAAATCACACCTCTTTCCTGGCTATTACTGACTATTATTTCTTTAAAAAAATCATAATAATATGGCTCTTCAATTTGGTTATATATATTTGTTTCTTTGCTTTTAACACCATCGTAATAGACAATATCAAAATTTAACTCAGCAAGCTTGTCTTTTACCTGGCTTATTTCTGACTTGCTAAAAGCACCATTTTTAAACAATATCGTCATTGTTGACCAACTTCTAAAGGCTAAAATTTTCTCGCTAAAATCATCTACTCCAAGCTTTTCGCCGCTTTCCTTAATTGTTGCAACCATCTTTAAATCTTCACTTGGGGGAAACTGAACCCAACGAGTAACTGCCAAAATTCCATCTGTACTTAGCGATTTTATTAATTCAGAAATTGATTCAATAGTATAAAGATAATCTTCATTTAAACTATAAGCACCAGATGATATTGGATGAAAGCTATCTGAAAGACTGATTATTATTAGGTCAAATTTTTCATTTGTTTTTTTAAGAAAATTTCTAACAGGGATTTCTTGAACATTTATATTTTGTCTATTATATAAATCTCCATTAAAATGAGATATATATTCATCATTTTTTAAAGCACCAACTATCAAATTATTGTTCTGTATGACAGAAATATTGCTCTTTTCAGCAAAATGAAGAGCACCAAGAACATCAAGCCCTCCTCCAGGTTCTACAATTAAAATATTTTCAGATTTTGGTTTTAAATTAAATATGACGGACATAGGTAAATAATTTAAGAAATCAAATGAATTTATTTCATCTTTAACTTGTGTTATTGCAGACAAATTATCCCCATCTATTGTAAGCCCCAGCTGTTGAGGTGGCAGTTTGTCATACTTAAAACTTAAGCCCGGTGCTGATTTTATAGTTGAGCTCTCTACAACATGCAGGAGAGAATAAGAATTTTCTTCACTTAATATTATTTTTGAATCAGGGTAGCGTAAAACTGTGGGTAAGCTTTTATATGGTGACATCCTGATATCAAAAGCTTCCGGATAAAAAATCAGGGTTGATGCTATAAGTATGATAAAGACGAGGCTTAATGATAAAAAAATCTTTAAATATTTTTTTGTAAGCAATAGCAGAGTTGATATTACACCTATTATCGATGCGACAATCACAACACCTGTTTTCCCAATTAACTCAACAATAAAAATAAAAGCAATGGAACCCAATGCCGAACCTATCAAATTATAAAAATAAGTAATTCCAGGCTTCTCGTGAGTATGTAGGACATAACCAATAAATGATCCTCCAAAGAAAAAAGGTAGGAGCAGGAAAAAATAGTAAGTCACAAGATAGAAAATTTGCTTTGCTTCCCAGGCAATTTTAAAAGAATCAAAAGGTATATAGTTAATTGCAATATAGCTTATAAAAACTGATATAGAAAATCCGAGTGTAAAAATTAATCTTATTAATACAGGATCTTTTAATTTATCAATAAAAAAATATAAAAAACTTCCACTAATACCAAACCCAAGAAGAGCGATGCTTACAATTAAGAAAGCAAAATGATAATAATCAGATACCGAAATTATTCTAAGTAAGCATACTTGGTATAAAAATATTGAAAATGATATCAGAAATAAAGTGATATTTATTTTGTTTTTAGATTTAATATATGTATTTTTCACAAATTTTATGAAAAATTACAATTATATTCCTTCTATTTCTTTCAATTCTATATTTAGAATATTTTATAATTAATATTTCATAAATATTTTATAATTTCACAATATCTGCTTATGCTGCTCAGAAAAACTTTGGTCTCTTTAGGCTTTTATAAAAATTTAATATTTATATTCATACAGCATATATACATATATACCAATATACGCACATATACTGCATAAATATAAATATATTTATAAAAAGTAACTATATAACAGTACTATGATTACAATTATATCAAAAATATGCAATTATTTGATTTCTACTACAGCGCCATTTTCTTCAAGTTCTTTTTTAATCTTTTCTGCTTCTTCTTTGCTAACTTTTTCTTTAACAACATTTGGCGCTCCATCAACAAGGTCTTTTGCTTCTTTAAGCCCAAGACCAGTTAAAGCTCTAACAACCTTAATAACTTGAATCTTTTTATCTCCAACTTCTTTAAGAATGACATCAAATTCCGTCTTTTCTTCTTCAGCAGCAGGAGCAGCATTAGTAGCAGTTGCACCAGAAACAGGAGCAGCAGCAACCATAGCTTGGGCACTCACTCCAAATTTTTCTTCAAGAGCTTTAACAAGTTCTGAAAGTTGAAGCACGGTCATATTTTCTATGCTCTTAATAATTTCTTCCACATTTATTTCTTTGGCCATTTTTTATCCTTTCTTTTCTAAAAAAATTTAATATTTATTTGCCTTATTAAAATACTCATTTAAACTTCATGCTTTTAAATGCATCGATTCTAAACCTTTCAAATTTCAACTATTTACTTTTTCTTTTTCCTTTTGAATTGCTGCTAAAGTCATAACCAGTTTTTTAGGTAAATTATTTAAAACGTTAACTAGCGTATAAATTGGACTTGCAAGGTTAAACATAAATTGAGAAATTAGTATCTCTCTAGAAGGCAAACTTGCAAGCTTATTAACGGTATCCGCATCAACTAACTTTCCATCAATAATACCACCTTTTATTTTCAAAACTTCAAATTCTTTAATTAACTCCTTTAAAACTTTTGCAGTGGAAATAATATCTTCGTGGCTCACCACTATACTCGTCGGCCCCATTAATATTTGAGAAAAATCCATATCTAAATAACTTTCTTTTAAAGCTAACTCCGCAAGGGTATTTTTTATTATTTTGAAAGTTGAGTTAGTCTCATATAACTTGTTTCTTATAATCATCGATTGCTCAGATTTAAGACTGCTATAATCTGCAAAAATAACTCCAGCATTATTAGAAAAATCATTCTTCAAAATATCAACTTTTTTTTCTTTTTCTTTTTTAATCAATTAATTCACCCGCCTTTGATGTAAAAAAATAAAAATATTAAAAATAAAGATACTAAAAAGCTAAATTTATCTTTTAAAAAAACAAAATCGACCCATAGACTAGGCCGATTAAAATATATTTTGCATTACCGACCTAGCCAGGAAATTAAGTTACTTATTGCAACACCTGTCGTCTGTGGTCATATTTATTTTTTTATTAATTATTTCTTAAAGATATTTTTATAAAAACTAATTTTAAGCTACCTCAGCTAATTCCGCTTCTATGGGCTTATTTGGGTCAATTTTAATGCTTGGTCCCATAGTAGAAGATACATAAATAGATTTAATATACTTTCCTTTTGTAGCTGAAGGCTTTGCTTTAATAACTGCATCAATAAGCGCTGCATAATTTTCAGCAAGTTGCTTAATATCAAAACTTATTCTTCCAATTGAACAATGAATTACACCATATTTATCTATTCTAAATTCAAGTCTTCCCCTTTTTATATCTCTAACAGTCTTTTCTATATCCATTGTAACTGTTCCAGATTTTGGGTTTGGCATTAACTTTCTTGGACCCAAGATTTTTCCTAACTTTCCTACGCTTTTCATCATGTCGGGAGTGGAAATACAAACATCAAAGTCTAACCATCCTCCTGCAACCTTCTCAACCAATTCTTCGCCACCAACATAATCAGCTCCAGCTTCTTTTGCTTCAATTGCCTTTTCGCCTTGAGCAAAAACTAAAACTTTTGGGACTTTGCCAGTTCCATGAGGTAATATAACACTTCCTCTTACCATCTGATCGGCTTTTTTAGGATCGACTCCTAAATTAATAGCAATGTCTACTGATTCATCAAATTTTGAAAAGCTATTTTCTTTTACCCATTTAAGAGCTGCCAAAGGAGAATATAAAGTCGTCTTATCTCTCATCTTGGATTTTTCTAAATACTTTTTTCCTCTTTTCACAACAACCACCTTTTTAAATTCTTTAAAATCTAATTTTTTAAGATTTTAAATCTTTTAACTTTAACTTTACAAAATTCTAAACTAACTTCATAAATCCTATACATTATACTGAAATATCTTAATTTTACTAATTAAACTATTTTTACTCCCATGCTTTTTGCAGTACCCTCAATTATCTTAGTTGCTGCTTCAATAGTCCTTGCATTTAAATCTTTTAACTTTAACTTTGCAATTTCTTCTATCTGGGATTTAGTTATTTCTCCAACTTTTATTCTATTAGGTTCTTTTGAGCCTTTATCAATCCCAATCGCCTTTTTTATTAACACAGTAGCAGGAGGGGTTTTTGTTATAAAACTAAAAGTTCTATCAGCATAAATTGTTATAATCACCGGAAGAATTGTACCTGTTTGGTCCGCAGTTTGTTCATTAAACTGCTTACAAAATTCCATTATGTTAATTCCATGTTGCCCTAAAGCAGGTCCTATGGGTGGTGCGGGATTTGCCTGTCCCGCTGTTACCTGTAACTTAACTTGAGCTGTAATTTTTTTTGCCATTTTACCCTCTTTAAAAAATAAAATTTTTACTTAATCTATCTTTACCTGACTATAAAATCTTGCCTAAATTTTTGATACCTGATCAAAATTTAACTCAACAGGAGTTTGTCTTCCAAATATTGACACTAATACTTTAAGTTTACCTTGATCCAAATTTATCTCACTTATAGTACCATCAAAATTTGCAAATGGACCACTTATAACTTTAATAGGCATTCCAATTTCAAAATCTGTCTTGGGTTTAGGCTTCTCAGAGACAGCCTTTTTCATAATTTTGTTAACTTCCTCTTCGGATAAAGGTTGGGGTTTATCCTCACTCCCAACAAAACCTGTTACTCCTGGAGTGTTTCGAACAACATACCACGAATCGTCATCAAGCAGCATTTTAACTAACAGGTATCCAGGAAAAACCTTTTTTGTGGAAACATGCTTCTTGCCTCCATATACTTCCATTATATCCTCAGTTGGAATATAAATATCAAAAATCTTATCACCCATATTCATAGACTCTTTACGATGTTCAAGATTTAATTTAACCTTATTCTCATAACCAGCATATGAATGAATTACATACCATCTTGGTCTCATTAAAATTACACCCTTTTAACAAAAATTTATACAACTTTTTTAAATTTCTATTTTTAATAATCCTTTAATACTTTAATACTAAGATACGCTCTATCTCTTCATTAATAAATTTGGATAATTTTAGATATCCTATTTACTAAACTGTGCTACCTAAGCTTAACACTTAAAGTTAGCAACTTATTTTACAAGCAAAATAACTTAACACACATTAATCTAAAATCATAACTTCCGTAAGTTTTAACCAAATAAAATCAAATATCCCCAAGATTATTGCAAAAATAGCAATTGTCACTAATACAATTATTGTATATTTCCAAACTTCATTTCTTGTTGGCCAAGTTACTCTTTTTAGCTCGTGTACAACACCTCTAAAAAACTTTGCCACTTTTCCTGGTAATTCTTTTAAAAAATTCTTCCAGCTAATTTTCTTTTTAGGTTGACTTGGTGGAGCTTTTTTTTCTCGCATCATTTGCTCCATCATAGTTTTTTGCTTAAATTTAGTTGGAACTTTTTGCTTTGCCAATTTTTTTGTTCTTTCTCTCTAAACTTATGGCAGGGCTGGAGGGACTCGAACCCCCAACACCCGGTTTTGGAGACCGGTGCTCTACCGTTAGAGCTACAGCCCTATCTGGTCTCCTTATGCACAGTATGCTTCTTGCACCACTTACAGTATTTTTTAAATTCTAATCTATCAGGATCATTTTTCTTATTTTTAACAGTCGTATAATTTCTACGTTTACAATCAGAACATGCCAAAGTTATATTAACTCTCACTTTTACTCCAATAATCTAAAATTAATTATTATTTATATAGTCTAATCATTCTATCCAGTATTTCGTATTCTCTATTATCTAACTTTTTGCCTTATTTAGTGGATATATTATAATATATCTAATATACACATATAAATATAGTAATAAAAACACAATAACTGTAACATATACACGCTTAAAATATAAATAAATATATTACAGCTTGGATTCTTATTTATATCTTGTTCTATTATTTATAATACTGTATATCAATCACTGTATATGAGGCACAAGCATATAAATTAACACGTGCAAATACATATGTCAATAATTTTCTAAATAAAATAATATTCTCTACCTAATCACTTTACCAATCTACATACCTATCTATTATTAACCTATTTAATCTATTATCTTAGTAATACTACCAGCACCTATGGTTCTACCACCTTCTCTTATAGCAAACCTAAGTCCTTCTTCCATTGCAATTGGAGTAATTAATTTTACTTCCATTTCTGTGTTATCTCCTGGCATTACCATTTCAACACCTTCTGGTAGTGTGATATCTCCTGTTACATCTGTTGTTCTAAAGTAAAACTGTGGACGATATCCATTAAAGAATGGGGTATGTCTTCCACCTTCATCTTTTGAGAGTACATAAACTTGAGCTTTAAAATGTGAGTGAGGAGTAATTGAACCTGGTTTTGCTACTACTTGACCTCTTTCTACATCATCTTTAGTAATGCCTCTTAGTAAAAGACCTATGTTATCTCCTGCTCTACCTTCATCCAGTAACTTCCTAAACATTTCAATACCTGTTACTACTGTTTTCTGAATTTGAGGTTTTATTCCTACTATTTCCACACTTTCTCCAAGTGTTATTTTTCCTCTTTCTACTTTACCTGTAACTACTGTACCTCTACCGGTAATTGAGAATATATCTTCTATAGGCATTAAGAAAGGTTTATCTATATCTCTTACTGGATCTGGTATGTATGCATCTACTGTATCCATAAGTTCAAGTATTGGACCACAATTTGGACATTCTCTTTCCCCACAGCCACATTCAAGTGCTTTTAGAGCTGAGCCTTTTATTATTGGTATCTCATCTCCTGGGAATTCATATGAGGTAAGAAGTTCTCTTACTTCCATCTCAACAAGCTCTATTAACTCTGGGTCATCTACCATATCAGTCTTATTTAAAAATACTACTATATAGGGTACACCTACTTGTCTTGCTAAAAGTATATGCTCTCTTGTTTGAGGCATAGGACCATCAGCAGCTGATACTACAAGTATTGCACCATCCATTTGAGCTGCACCTGTAATCATGTTCTTAACATAGTCAGCATGACCTGGACAATCAACATGAGCATAATGACGTTTTTCTGTCTCGTATTCTACGTGAGAAATAGCTATCGTAATGCCTCTTGCTTTTTCTTCTGGGGCATTATCAATTGAGTCAAAGGAACGGGCTTCAACATTTAAACCTTTACTTTTAAGACAGTATGTTATGGCAGATGTAAGTGTAGTTTTGCCATGATCTACGTGACCTATAGTACCAATATTCATATGTGTCTTAGTTCTTTCAAATTTTTCCTTAGCCATATATATGTCCTTTCTTCTGTTCTTTCTGTAAATAAAGTAAACTATTTTTATTTAAATTTTATTCTTGTAAACAAATTATATTTTTATTTATCCTAGTTATATTTTAGTTATTAATTACTTTAGTTATTTTAGTAAAAGTTAGAGAGATAATATATATATTATAATATTATACTAATTATTAATTTACTGGTAGCGGTGATTGGATTCGAACCAATGACATCACGGGTATGAACCGTGTGCTCTAACCAACTGAGCTACACCGCCATTTATTAACAAAATGAAAATATTAAATACAATTATTGAACATTTTACTAAATATTTAAAGTAATTTGAGATTTTATAAAATTAAAAAATGGGTGTCAAGATATCGAATATGCTTTCATTTAGATTTTTAGATGAAGTAACAAGGAATAGCACCTAGCTAAGACAAATTACTGCTAAAGCCAATCATTCATTTTTATAAAATTAATATCAAAAATTTACTTTTTAATGCTATTTACAATTAAGAATTTATGCATAAAATAATACTTAATTATAACCACTATTTATGAGGTAGGAATGGCAACAAAAGCTAGAGGTAAAGGTAAAAGTAAGGGTAAGAAAAAATAAGTTTTTATAATTTGCCCTGCAATCTATAAAGATCATTATACACCATAATTTTAAAATTAAAGTCATTTAACATTTAAAGTTGTATTTTACTATAAGATGCAGGGCTTTTTATTTTTATTTTTATTTTTATTTTAAGTTTTGTTTTAGAAGTTTTTTGCCTTAAGTTTTAATTTAAATTTGGCAAATTTTGCTAAAAATTATTTATAAATCACTAGAACATATTTTTCTTTGCAAGTATATAAGTCACCATACCTGAAATAGCACCAGTTATTAATATTATTATTAAGAACCCATACCTAGATTCTCCAAGTGGGATATTTACATTCATTCCAAAAAAAGCTGCTATAATTGTTGGTATAGACAATACAATGGTTATTGATGTTAAGATTTTCATAACCATATTTAAATTATTACTAATAATTGACGCAAAAGCATCCATAGTGTTGCTTAAAATATCACGATAAATGTCAGCCATTTCAATTGCTTGCTTATTTTCAATAATAACGTCTTCTAAAAGTTCTTCATCTTCAGGGTATTGTTTAATAAATTTAAACTTTAATAATTTCTCAAGCACAGCTTCATTTGCTTTCAAGGATGTTGAGAAATAAACTAAGCTTTTTTCAAGAGCTAACATTTGTATAAGCTCCTTATTTCTCATCGAGCGATGTAAGTTAGATTCAATAATCTGGCTTGTTTTATCTATTTGCTTTAAGTATTTTAAATAATAATTTGCAATTCTAAGAAGAATCTGCAATATAAATCTAGATTTTTTATATGTAAAAAATCCCTTTACCTTTTTTGAAATAAAGTCATCAATAATTTTATTATCAGATAAACAAACAGTCACTATTATGTCATTTTTAAGTATAATACCCAAGGGTATAGTATTATATTCTACAGACTTTTCATTAAATTTCTCAACATAATTAATTATAGGAATATCCAGTATAATAAGAGTTTCAGAGTCTTCTATATCAATACGTGAACTTTCTTCCTTATCTAGCGGATCTTTTAAAAAATCAATAGAAAAACCGCCTTCTGAAGATACTCTCATAATTTCTGATTCAGAAGGATCTTTTAAAATGACCCAACATCCTTTTTCTATAGACTCTATCTCTATAGTTTCATTTGTTTCTAAATCTGTTTTATATATTTTAAGCATCTGTTACCAAACCAATAAATATTCTACTGAACTATTATAACTAACTATGCATTATTGATAATAAACTGCCAACTGCCTTAAATAAATTGATTATTTAAATATTGAAAAACTAAAAGAAAAACAAAATTGTATTTTACTTATAAAAAAGAAAAAAGCAATATTAAAAATTAATATTATTGTTGATATCTATTTTGTTGTAATCTCAAGTTAGGTGTTTTATTATTTTTTAAGATATCAATAACATTAATACATCTATATAATAATAACATAAAAAAACAACACATAATATAATTTAAATAGCAATGTAAACAAAGCCAAATAACAATAGTATTACTGCAGTAATAATCAATCATCAAGGTGGCAATAAATGAAATGAATTGGTAATAATAAAAACAAAAATACATTTAAAAATTCTTCTGGCCAGATAAGCCAATCTTCAAAAGACAGTGAAAAATTAAAATTATCAAAAATAAAAAAAGTTCCATCAAAATATGAAAAATCTTTAAAAAATTATCTGATAACGAGATAGGAAGAGCTTAATATTTCATTTTGATACTGGAGCCCGCGATCGGAATTGAACCGATGGCCTTTTCCTTACCGAGGAAATGCTCTACCAGCTGAGCTACACGGGCATTTCATATTTTTAATCATATTCTTTCAAACTGCATTGTTCAAATATGTCACTAGCATCTTTGAACACTCTTATATTTATTATAGTATTTATTATAGTATTCTTTTTAATTTTATACTTCATGGTGGAGGGGATAGGATTTGTCCTTTCGTCTCACTTTGTTCGCTGCAGGGACGCGGACTCCTTCACTTTGTTCAGTCCGTCCTTTCAAATCCTACTATTCAAACATGCCACTGGCATCTTTGAATCCTCACATATAGTATTCTTTTTAATTTTATACTTCATGGTGGAGGGGATAGGATTTGAACCTATGTAGGCTAATGCCGGCAGATTTACAGTCTGCTCCCTTTGGCCACTCGGGCACCCCTCCATTTCTGGAGCTGGCGGTCCGACTTGAACGGACAACCTGCTGATTACAAGTCAGCTGCTCTACCAATTGAGCTACACCAGCAGTGAATAAAATATAGCATTGTATAATAACACTTATTTTGCAGCCTAATAAACTTTATAATTAAAATTGCTTAATTATTATCTTAATCAAATGATTTATTGTCAAGATGCCAAATTTTTTTCTTGCATTTAAACTTAAATTCTTTATTATTTAGGTTTATCTATTGTGCTAAAATAACAAAATATATAGCATTTAGATGATTATTGGCATGGAATTTAAGATAATATATTGTTAATATAAATTGATATATAAGATTTTTAAGCATCTAAATTGGCAGAAGGGAGCAAGATTTAAATGTTTGATGTAAATAGTCAACCAGAAGAGATAAAGAAAATACTTAATTATACTGCAACAGATAAATTTTTTATCAGTCTTTATCTTGAAGTAGATGCATCAAAAATTACTAAAAAAGATTATTTATCTAAATTAAATTCAATGATTATTGAAAAAAAAGCAGAAATTGAAAAGAATCCATCTATTAACAACTCAAGTAAAAAGGCTCTCTTTGAATTGTTTTCAAAAATAAAAGATTATTTTGATGATTATTTCAGACCCGAAGACGTGAAAACGGTTCTTCTTTTTGTAAGTGAAGATGGCAAGTGGGTTGCAGTGAAACTTCCAGTAAATATTAAATCAAAAATAATAGTAGACCCAAAACCACATACTCAGATTTTGAGAACTTTAATTAATACTACAGTAAAATATGGAATTTTAGAGATTGATAGAGAAAAAGCTCAGGTTTATCTAATGCAGCTTGGAGAAATAACCGAAGGATTTGCAGCATTTATAAGCAACGTTCCTCCTCGTGTAAAATATCGAAGAGAAGGTTCTGATAGAGAAAGACAGCAGTGGGGAAAAATCGAAGTTAAACTTAACCATTTTTTCAAAATAATCAATGATGAACTTGCATTGGCAGCTAAGGAAGGTAAGTTCGACAAGCTTATACTTGCAGGAAGAAAAGATATCGTCTCTAAATTCAAAAACTATATGAATTCTGATCTTCAATCAAGGTATATAGGTTCTATAACACCAGATTTTTCGTTTTCACCCCAAAGCTTAAAAGAAAGTGCCGTTAAGCTTATCAACCAAGTAGAAGCTACATATAAAAATGAAATGGTTAACAAACTAATAGAAGAATACAAGCCAACTGAATGGGGGGTTGTTGGACTTGAGCATACTCTTAATTATTTAATGTTTGACCAGGTCAGGGTACTTATTTACGAAATTGGTTTTGAATTTCCAGGATATGTTTGCGAAAAATGTAATTTCATGACAGTAAAAGAACAATCAAGTTGTCCTTACTGCGGAGGAAAGCTTGTTTATTATAATGACATTACAGATGAAATAATCGAAACAGCTCTCAACCAGGGTTGTGAATTGCTCGGAATAAGCGAAAACCAAAAATTAAAAGATGCAGGTAGTATTGGTGCAATTCTGAGATTTAAGATTACCGCTTAATTATATTACAATTAAATTTAAAGATTTCAAACTTCTATAATAAAAAGATTTGCATAAAAATTTGATGCAGCCAAGAAAAATTATTTGACAAAGACAATGCATTAACAATATACTTAAGTCTCTCTTTGCGTAATGATATTTTAAGCATGAGTTTGGATCGGGTATCTTGTTATCTCTTGAAAAAAATATTATGAGGCGTTGAGAAATTAATGTTTAAAAAGGAGGTAATGAGATGCAAGGTAGCAAACTTTACGTTGGAAATTTATCCTATTCTGCTACAGAAGAACAAGTTGAGAAATTGTTCGCAGAGCATGGCCAAGTAACCCAAGTTAACCTTATAGGAAACAAGGGTTTTGGTTTTGTTGAAATGTCGAGTGCTGAAGAAGCTGAAAAGGCTAAAGAAGCTTTGAATGGCACATCATTCAGCGGGCGTACAATTATCGTTGATGAAGCTCGTCCACAAAGAGACAGGCCGCAAAGGAATTTCGGTAACAAAAGATATTAAACCTACTTAGCTTGTTCTAATCTTTAGATAAAGCTATTTAAGTTTAATTTCAAATTATATGGCTTACTATAATAGTTAAAATTAGAAATAATTCTAACTAGAAAATAGCAAGCCATATTTTTTTTATATGGGTAATAAATATGCCTTCAAGATATTTTAAGTTCAACTCAGAGATATGAAATTACTCTTGTTATTTAAAAAATAGCTCTTTTAAAATATAATAAAGTTGTAAATTTTGTTAGAATTATGTTAACAACTAATTTGATTTACATATTAAACATGAACATTAAAATAGCTAAAATAAGATTATATTACATAAGATATTTTTTTAATAAACGATATACGATATCAAATTATTAATACAAATAGCTATTGTCATGAATAGTCATATATAATGTTATAAAGGGTGAACTTAAGAGTTGAATCTTAATACAATTGCAAAAATATTAATATTTTTAGGTGTAGGAATAGCCTTATTGGGAGGTTTGTTGTTTTTATTTTCTAAAATTCCTTTTATGGGGAAAATGCCTGGTGATATTGTTATAAAAAAGGAAAACTTTACGTTTTATTTCCCTTTGGCCTCTAGCATTATCATAAGCATAGTTTTAAGTATCATCCTTACTATTATTTTTAGATTTTTTTCAAAATAAAAGAACAAAAAACTTTTAAAAATTATAAAATAATTAGTAGGCGCAATAAAAGATAATAAATTAAAAAAATTAAAATAAAGTTAAAATAAGAATTAAAATTAGAATTAAAAATTTATTCATCCATAAAAAGGTGGGTTAGATATGAATAGATATGAAAAAATAAGAGATAGTATTGTTGCGGGTTCTTTTTATCCAGACGACCCTTATGTTCTCAAATTACAATTAGAAGACTTTTTTTTGCATGCAACATATTATAATCTTAAAAATATATTAGCACTAGTTTGCCCTCATGCAGGGTATATTTATTCTGGTCAAGTTGCTGCATATTCTTATAAGCAAATTGAAAACAAAAAATATGATTGCATATTAATAATTTCTCCATCTCATGCCGAATATTTTGATTTTATCTCTATTTATGATGGCGATGCTTATAGTACACCTCTTGGAATAGTAAAAGTTGATAAAGAAAGAAGCGAACAACTCGTAGAATATAATAAAAAACTCATAAAATTTTCAGAGCATGGACATTTAAATGAGCATAGCATAGAGGTTCAACTCCCATTTCTTCAGTATATTTATGGAGAATTTAGTTTTATCCCTGTTGTCATTGGCGCACAAAATTCTTTAAATATAGAAACCCTTGGAAATGCGATAGGCGATACATTTAAAAATCAAAACATTCTTATAGTTGCTTCTACAGATTTATCTCATTATCATCCTTACAGTGAAGCAGTTTTACTTGACAGACAAGTAGGAAAACTTGTTGAAAAATTTGATATTGAAAGTCTTAAAGAAGAATTTTTAAAAAACAATATCGAAATGTGTGGAGGAGGACCAGTAATATCAGCAATGATAGCTGCAAAAAAAATGGGTGCTAATAAAGCAGTAATACTTAAATACCAAAATTCAGGTGATACATCTGGTGAGAAAAGATCGGTAGTCGGATATTTATCAGCAGCAATGTTTTCAGAAGGGATAGAAGGAGAGAAAAATAATCCTAAAGACGACGCGCGCAATGTTAATGAAGACAAATTTAATAAAGATAACCATAACCTTGATAATAATGACCCTGACGATGAAAATAATGATAATAACAACAAGGAAGATGTAACTAGTTTGAATTTAACTGATGAACAAAAAAAAATCTTACTTGAAATAGCAAGAATATCCATTATGTCTGCAGTTCTTGATACTAAACCGTCTTATCCAAAAATTTTAGATCCTATACTAAATGAAAAATGTGGTGCTTTTATTACAATTACTGTAAATGGGAAACTTAGAGGTTGTATAGGAAATATTCGTGCATCAATGCCTTTATGGGAAACAGTTAAAGAAATGGCACGTGAAGCAGCACTAAATGATCCAAGATTTTATCCTCTCACTCCAAGAGAACTTGACGATATTGAAATTGAGATATCTGTTCTATCTCCTTTCAAACTAATAAATGACATTGAAGAAATAGAAGTAGGAAAACACGGGCTTTTCATCAAAATGGGATATTATCAAGGACTTTTACTACCACAAGTAGCTGTAGAATATAACTGGGATAGGATTGAGTTTTTAAAGCAAACATGTAGAAAAGCAGGCCTTTACGAATTATGCTGGAAAGAAAAAGGATGTGAAATTTACATCTTTTCAGCAACAATTTTTAATGAAAAAGAATTTATGACAAAACATTAATAAACCATTATTGATATAATCATTAATAACATTAAAAAGACTGTGTTACTACATTGTTGAAGCTTGGAAAACATTTTTTAATATATTAAGCCTTTCAGAATCATTTGTAAGTCGGGGTTGGCAATATTCTTCAAGCATGGTAGTAATTAAAATTGTATTTATCTGTTTACCTTCATAAAAAACATGTTTAGTAATTATACCCTGTCTTACTTCATCATTATACATTTGATCAAAGAAAAGATTTCCTAAACCATAAAAAATCATAGAGTCATCATTCTCATTATTATAGAACTCGATAGCTTGGGGATGATGAGCTTGACTGCCACTTACAATATCAGCTCCTGCATCAGACATTCTCCTAAAATCTTTTACTTGTGCTGGCACTGGCGAGTAATTATAAACTTCAATATGCTGAAAAGTGAAAATTACAATATAATTTTGTTTTTTTAATTCCTTTATTATTTTTTCATAGTCGTCATAATTTGGTGGAGCAGCGCCTGCTTTATTTTCAGTAGCCCAGTAAGAAGCTGGACCAAATTGATTACAACCTAAGAAAGCTATTTTATTGCCATTTATATCAAACTTGGCAGGTTTATATGCTTCCTCTAGATTTCTGCCTCCAGCAAAAAATTGCCAGCCTTCTTTTTCATACATTTCCAGCGTATAAATCATCCATTGTGGTCCATAATCATTCATGTGATTTCCGCTTAATTCAACAACATCGGTCCCCACATACTTTAAAAGCTCGATATATTTTGGATCACTACTAAATACAATTTCATCTTCTCTATCTCTTGGATTACCTTCAACAAAAGTTATCTCATTATTTATATGGGTAATATCAGCGTCTCTTAAGACTTCGGCAATTTTCTCCCCTGGATATGTGACACCTTTTTTTTCCATCATGTTTGCTGTACCTCTAACTAAGGCGGTGCACCCTGTCATGATAACTGTGGTAAGGTTATCTTCTTTTAGATTTGTAACTTTCTTAAAAACATCCTTTTCATTAAACCATTTAACTATCTCATTAATTATCTCTTTATTTTCACTATTACCACTAATTGCAACATCAAGCTTTAAAGGATAATTTTTTGATTCAATATTTTTATCAAATACAGAAGCTCCATTTAAATTAAATATTTTATATTCTTTTATTATTTGCTCAAAAGGTATTATGGAAAAATAATTTTCCTGGCTTAATAACTTATTTTTCAAATCATCATAACTACCATCATAGTTTTCAATAATCTCAATATTTTTTAATCCACTTTTACCAAATGAAGATTCTAGTATATTAAAAACATTCCTATTTAAAATTAGTTTAGGATTTTGGCCAGAATTTGTGATATATTTTAGGGCATCTTCATCGCCTTCCCAAAAATTCATAAAATCATCAAAATTTAAGCTATCACAATATGTGTAAAAATCTGTTACAACTGCAAGTACGTAACTTCCAATAATGCCTTCCTCTTTTTTAGGAATATCTTCATTTTCAAAATTTTTAAAATTATTAGAAGTAATACCAATTGCCAAATCAGCCCTGGTACTGATATTGACATCAGCATTAACATTGGTATCGGAGTTGGCATTAGAATCAGCATTGGCACCTAAATCTGTAGCTACAGTAGTCGTGGTACTTATACTTGCATTAGTGTCAGTATTAATATCAATGAAATTTATATTCTTGTTTTCAAAAGACATTTTTTTAAACTCACTTTTTATTATAGTTTGAAGAAAGTTAGGAATTTCATTTTCTATAAAAAAATTAATCTCCTCTATTGGTTGGCTAGTAGGTTGAGAAGTCACTTCTGATTCCATTTGTTTTTGATCACCTTCGAACTCTTTTTCTAAATCATCACTAATCTTTTCATTTGTTTTGGACTTACTACTTCCAGAAATTGCAGAAGACTCCGCTTTGCTTTCAGTATTTTTTAAAAAGCCTTTTGTATTTTGGCAAGAAGAAATTAAAGAGGAAAAAAGCAAAATTAAGACAAGCATTAAAATAAGCAATGTATAAAGAGATAAATTTTTTAAAATATTTTTTTTCATCTTTTCATATAATTTTCTCATATAACTAAGTTATAAGAATATAACTCATCTAAATTAACATATTTTTAAACACACTTGCAAATTAAAAACTCATTTAAAATCAATTCAAGTATTAGCATTATCACCATCAGTTTTAGTGATACTAATACTACTATTATAAATAATCTCTAAAAAATTAGCTTTTTCTTCTAAATTCATTAATCTTGGCTGGCAATAATCTTCTATAATAGTTGGGATAAATTGAGTTCCTATATATCTATTATTATAGAAAACATGTTTAGCAATAAGCCCTTGCCTTGTGCCAATTGATTGCATTTGATCAAAAAAAAGATTACCTAAGCCATAACAAATTAAACCATTATTTTTTAATTCAAAACCCATCGGTTGATGCGCTTGGCTTCCACTTACTATGGTAGCTCCTGCGTCACTCATCTCTCTAAAATCATTAATCTGACTTTTAAGGGGAAAATAGTTATAAGATTCCTCATACTGAAAAGTAAAAATAACATTGTACCCATTTTCCTTTAACCTCTTTATCTCTGAAATATAAAATGGTTTATCTGGTGGAGCTGAGCCAGCATCGGTATTTGTTGCCCAGTCATATGAGGGCCCAAACTGATTAAACCCTATAAAAGCTATTTTATTGCCATTTATGTCAAACAAAGCAGGATGCTTTGCTAAATTTACGTTTAAACCTCCTCCAAAATACTTAAAACCTTCTTCATCATACATCTTGATTGTGTTAACTAAAAATTGAGGGCCATAATCATTTAGATGATTACCAGTTAATTCTACCACATCAGTACCTATAAACTTTAAAAGTTCAATATAACTAGGTTTGCTACAAAAAATAGTCCCACTTTGCCCTGCATTACAATTCTCCTTAAATGAAATTTCATTGCTTATATGAGTAATATTGCCATCTCTTAAAACATCTGCTATTTTTTCTGCAGGATATGTTACGCCCTTCTTGTCCATTCTGTTAGCGACACCCCTCACTAGTGCAGTTACTCCAGTCATATTCACTACAGTAAGTTTTTCTGGATCCCTGTTTGAATAAAAGCTTTCTTCAAACTTATCTTTTAACATGCTTGTATTTTCACTATTATTCCCGCTAAAACTAACCGAAAATGAAAGAGGATAATTTAGATAAGAAAAATCAGTACTAAATACTGAGTTACTATCCACATCACTGCTAGCAATATTTAAAACTTTTAATTCTTTTCTTAAGGAATCAAATGGAATTAATGCAATATCTTGAGGATTATTTTTTATATTTTGCACAATTGAATTAGTATCTAAAACCTTTATATTATCATTTTCAAACTGACCATAAAATTTTTTAAAAATACCACTTATTTCTTGAGAAACATAAAGATTATTTTGAGGTTGAGACTGCGCCTCATTTTTTAAAATCATTTCAATATCGCTAATCTTTATTTCATCTTTTGAGTTATAAAAATTTGTTACAGGGCATATAATTATAAAGTTATTTGCGTCCACAGAAGAGTTGCTTTTCATGATATCTACATAAATTAGCTCATCTGTTTTGTCCATCTCATTTACATTCTCATAACCATCAACAAATAATACATTTTCAAAAAGATTTTTTGCATCTCTTTTAATAATTGCAGAAATAAAATTGGGGATAAATTTACTAATACAAATAGTAACTTTTTTACTGTCTAACAAATTTTGGGTTGCTGATTCATCCTTGTCATTTTCTTTCTCTTCATTTGCTATTTCGTTATTATCGGAAGCATTTTCACTATTGGGATATGAATTTTCATTAATAGAACTGTTAGAAGCAGGATCAGCAGAATTAATTTTAAAGTTAACACAGGAGGTTAAAACACTGCTAAAAATTAAACTAAATAAGATAAGTAAGAAAACTAAAAACAACAAAGTAAAATATTTAAAAATTATTCTGCTCATCTTATATGTTTGATTAAATTTTCTTAGTTCTACCTATTATAGTTACTTTTTAAAAAATTTACCTATCTATTTATAAATCAGTTATTTTTTTTCGTACTTGTAATATACTTTACTTATTATATATACTATATTGTCTACAGAATTTAGATATGTTCTTTAATAGTTTTTTTCTTAGTAGTAGATATAGCTTATGAAAAATAGTAATTTCTTCTATTGTCATAGGCTACCTAGCTTTTTATTTACTAATCAAATATTTTAACTTTTAGGATAAAAGACTATTTACTACTAAGATTTCTATACTTTTGTATGTTTTCTTTAAAAGAGTAATTTATATTAGTAGTTGCAAACACAACTCTTAAATAGTGCTATTAAAATATCCAAATAAAATTTATAGTAGAGAGTATAAACCATGAATGCTTTTATACCTGACAGAAATTTTGCTTTTACAATACTCAACAAGTATGTACAAAGTGAAAGCCTTATACGGCATGCATTAACCATGGAAGCTGTTATGCGGTATTTTGCAAAGCTTTTTTGCGAAAAGGATGTAGAGAAATGGGCCGTGATTGGGCTTTTGCATGATATTGACTATGAAAAATACACTGATAAGCATTGTTTAATGGTAAGAGATATTCTATCACCCTACGGTTTCCCAGAGGAGTACTTAAGGGCTATTGAAAGTCATGGGTATAAAATAATGACTAACATCGAACCGATAGAAATAATGGAAAAAGTGCTATATGCTACTGATGAACTGACAGGGCTAATTTCAGCAACAGTACTCCTTAGACCAAGCAAGAGCATCATGGACTTAAAAGTAAGTTCTGTAAAGAAGAAATGGAAGCAAAAAAGTTTTGCATCCGGTGTTAACCGGGATATCATTGAAGAAGGTGCAAAAATGCTTGGAATAAAACTGGATTTACTCATCGAGAATACCATAAAAGGTATGCAAACAGAAGCAGAGGCAATTGGCCTAAAAGGCGAGCTTTAATTTAGTTCTGCTCTTTTATCGCTTATTTAATATGTAGTACTATTAGCAAGATAGGCTATTTAATTTTAGATAGATATTATTTGCCGTGGTTTTTGTACATTCTTCTCTTGACATGTAAGATGGAGACTTCAGATGGCAAAGTTGAAGACTGGATAAATTAATTTTAATTAGTTAGTAATATTATTCTTCCCAATTCCCTCAATCATATTTTCATAAAATTTAATTATAAGATTTCTATCTTCGCTCTTTAAATTTACATCTTTATCAAGTTTTAATCTTATAATATCTAAATAAGCAGATAAGAGTGTTTTAATATGCTCATTATACTGATGTTTTGTTAGGAATTCTTTATCAAGAAAATCCTTTTGATTGGAAATCTCGCTACCCAAGCTATTTACTATTTCTGAAATTTCCTTTTCCAATTCCTTCTTATACTCTTTATACCTAGCATTTTCTTTTTCAATATTTTCCTTAATTAATGATTTTATCATCTCAATTTCATCATCCTGAATAAGATTACCCTTAAATACCAGCCTTTGACTTTGCAAACGGTCGTCACTAGAAGTCTTAGTAAATATCATATTTTCAAATAAGGGGAAATAAACCTTTTGCTGTTTAGAGTAAATGTCTTCACTTATTCGTGTAAATTTACATTCTGCGCTAGGTTCTAGGATAAGTTTAAACCTTCCTTTAAATAATATTGAATTTTTTAACTTTAATTTTTCAGGATCGTTTACTTCACAAATTTCAAGGCTCATTTTATTTACCTAAAGCTATGTAATTTTTTAAATATAATTTGAAAATAAAAATAATTAATCAAATTTCTTTGCTACTTAAAAAATAAACAGATAACTGCTAAACCTGCTAAACTTTTTAAAGTAATAAATAAATTATAAAATAAAAATTTATACTTACCCATTATGTTCTATATAATTTTCAATTTCAGTTTTTAGCGCAAGCAGTTCCTCATCCTGATTTATAAGTTTACTAATATTTTCAAGTTCTTTTTCTGCATCTAGCAAAACCTGCTCATAACTTTCTTTAAGATTTAAAAAATCAGCTATCTTATTGGCCTCAAGCTCTATCCTATCAAAATCATTATATTTCTTTTTTAACTCATCTTGCATAAGAAGTAGATCTGGAAGGATGTTCTCAACATTTGATTCATTAATAAACTTTTGAATCTCTTCAAAAACTTCAGACATAAAAGAATACATTTTATTATAAGCTTCCTTATATTCACTTAAGGAATTAAGATACTCTTCAGTTTTTAAATAATCAGAATTTATCTCCTTGTCAATCACAGGTAGCTTTATAAATTTCTCAGAAATGCTTAAAATACCCGATTTTAGATTTTCAATGTTTTTTCCACTTACTTCCCCAATATACTCAAAACATTTTTTATCAATCTTATTTTTAAGTGATGTAATTTCTTGATTAATTTCCTCTTTTTTTAAATCTATTTCAGCTTTCTCTTTTAATTTAACTTCATACTCTAAGAGATAATTTTTTAATTCCTCCTCCTTAATCCTAATATATGCCTTTTGGGATAAATATTTAAGCTCTATATTCAGAGAATTTTTTTTGTAGGTATCTTGGAAATTAATAATTAGAGGTTCAAGTTTTATTATAGCACTTCTTTTGTCTTCAATTTGTTGTTTTACAAGTTCTAGCTTTTCCTTAATCTTGATAAACTGCTCATTTTCTAATTTTGATTTTTCATCGAGAACATTACTATAAGAATTTATGATATTATCTAGTAATGAAAATTCCGGCATCAACTGATCTATCTTAATATTTATTCTGCTTTTAAAGTCATTGAATTTTTCTATAGTCTCATAAAATATGTTCATTTCTAATATTCTCCGTTAACTCACGTTAACTTCTTTAAAATACTTTAAAATAGCCGATACAATTCTTTTTGAGGCTTTCCCATCCCCATACGGGTTTTTATTAGTTATCATTGCCTCATAATCCTCCTTACTTTCGATAAGAAGTGAAACATTATCGATTATGTTTTGCGTTTTCGTACCAACTAGTTTTGAGAGCCCAAGATCAACAGATTCGGTCCTCTCAGTAAAATCCCTTATAACCAATACAGGTTTTTTTAATGTAGGAGCTTCCTCCTGAACACCCCCTGAATCAGTTATTATAAAATAAGATTTACTCATTAGCCATAAAAAAGTTTCATAGTTTAACGGCTTTATAAGTTTGATATTTTTCATACCAGAAAGAATTTCATTTACAGGACCGGCTACATTAGGATTTAAATGAACAGGATACACTATCTCAATATCATTGTACTTATTTGAAATAAATTTTAAAGCTTCACATACATTTTTAATTTCTTCCCCAAAAGACTCTCGTCTGTGCATCGTAACTAGGATTATTTTCTTTCCAAAATCGATTAACTGCCGAAGGGTATTTATATTCTCGGATTTATTCAAAAAATCTTTATCACTGATTTTTTTGATTCCCCACTTTAAGGCATCCACAATTGTATTGCCAGCAAGAATTATGCTATTTTTTTCAAAACCTTCTCTTTCAAGATTCTTGCACGCGTTTTCTGTGGGAGCAAAATGAAGATCGGTTATTCTTGATAAAAGCTGTCTGTTTATTTCTTCAGGAAAAGGGTTAAACTTGTTGTAAGTTCTTAATCCAGCTTCTACATGCCCAATTTTTATTTTCTGGTAAAATGCCACAAAAGCTGTCAAAAAAGCAGTTGCCGTATCACCTTGTACAAGAACTATATCAGGCTTTATTTCATTAAATACATTTTCCATGCTGTCAATTATTTTTGATGAAAGCTTCCCAAGCGTTTGATCAGATGTCATTAAATTTAGTTCTATGTCAGGCTTTATTCCAAAGAAATCGATAACCTGCTTTAGCATTTCCTTATGCTGACCAGTAGAACAGATAAAAAGCTTCATATCATCAGAATTCGACTGGATTTCCTTTATTAGGGGAGCCATTTTAATGCCTTCTGGCCTTGTTCCAAAACAAACTAAGACTTTTATTTTTTCTTTCATGTTTTTTAAATTCAGATTATTTAATTATTTATCTATTTGTTTTTTGTTTATTTAAAACATTCTATATCAAAAAATAGCATAGATAAAATAAAAAGGTAGAAAAATCCTATTTAAAAAGTCAATACAACATATAAAGTTTAGTAAAATAATTTAATAAAATAAATATAAAAAAAGTATTATGTAAATATTATTTATATTAATAATATAAGTTTTAAAAATTTAATATATTGTTATCTTGATTTATTTACTGTTCCGTTACATAATATTTAATGAAAAGTTTATTTAAATTTATACAAATTGTATTAATACTTTTTTAAAACTTTATTATTAAATTGTTATTTAATATATTATACATGACTTATGATTAGCAAAAAAATATTATGACTGACATATTTATTTTAATTTTAAAGATATTTTCATATCTGATTGCATTTATCTTTCTTTTAAGCGGAATAGATGACTTGATTTTTGATGCAATTTTTTGGTTTAAGGCAAGAAAAAAGAAAAATATGCTTAAGATTGAAGATATATTAGATAAAGAAGAAAAAAACATTGCAATAATTGTACCTGCATGGAAGGAAGAAAATGTCATAGATAAGATGGTGGTAAATGCAATAAAAATGATTGATTATAAAAATTATGACATTTTTGTTGGAATTTACCCTAATGATGAAGAGACAAAAAACTCTATCTTAAGCCTTGATGAATATTATTACGAAAAGGTTCACATAATAGTTAATGATTTAGAGGGTCCAACAAATAAAGGACAGAACCTTAACATGATTTTCAAAGGTATAAAAAATTATGAAAAAGAAACAGGTAAAAAATATGATATTATTATTGTGCAAGATTCAGAAGACATAATACACCCTTTATCATTAAAGCTTTTTAATTACCTCATCCCACCAAAAGATATGGTTCAGATACCAGTTTTCCCAATTGAACCTGAGATGAATTTTGTAAACTTCTTTAAATATATGACAAGTTCCACTTATGCAGACGAGTTTGCAGAAAACCATACAAAAGATATTATGGTTAGAAAACAAATAAAAGGAATTATACCTTCTGCCGGTGTTGGGACTGCTTTTAAAAGAGAAGCCCTTGAAAAAATAGCCGACTTAAATGATGGAACAATTTTTAATTTTAACAATGTTACTGAAGATTATGAAGTTGCAATAAGGTTTCATGAAGCAAAACTTAAAACTGATTATTTTGTAGAGGGTGTTTCAAGACTTGATGATAAAGGAAAGAAAAAAATAGAATACATAGCAACAAGAGAATTCTTTCCTAACAACTTCAGATCTGCTGTAAAGCAAAAATCAAGATGGGTATACGGCATTACATTTCAAACTCCAAGCCAGCATAAGCTTAAAGGTAAAACTTTATCCCAAATTTACACTTTGCTTAGAGACAGGAAGTCAAAATATGTAAACATGATAAATCTGCCTGCTTACATGTTATTCATTTACTCTATCTTTGAGCTTGTTTATAGTTCAGTAACAAAACAACCATCAATTATGGCTTCAAGGATATTCCCTTTATTTTCTTTCATGTGGTATGTTATTGTGATAGACAGTGCAATTGCAGTTTTTAGGGTATTTAACAGATTTGTTGCAGTAAAAAGTATATATGGGATTAAAAATGCTATTGCATCTGTTTTCATTCCTCCTTTCATATCATTTAGGCTAATATGGGGAAATATAATTAACTTCTTTTCAACACTTGATGCTTGGAAAACATTTATCTTTAGAAATAAGAAAGTAGTAAAATGGAATAAGACAGTCCACAAAGAATATGCGCCTGATGAGATACTTTCAAGCTATAAGAGAAAACTTGGGGATATACTGCTTGAAAACAAAATTATAAGTGAAGAAAAACTTTCAGAAGCTATTAAAAATAAAGGTAGGGGTAGTGAGTTATTTGGGAAATATCTTATAAATGAAAAATATGTTAAAAAAGAAGATATAGATTTGGCACGCGCATTACAACTTAAGTCATATCCTTCTGAACTTAGATTTGAAGACTTAAATTTAGATCTTATATATCTTATACCAGAAGCCATAGCAAGAGCTGGAAAACTTCTTGTAATAGGAAAACTAAAAGATTCAATTCTTGTAGCAAAAGAACAAAAGATGGGAGAAATTTTTACTGAGATAATCCAGGAAAAGACTGGAGAAAAAGTAGAATATGTTGATCTAACTTATGAACAAATTGAACCTCTAATAAACTTGGCATATGGACTGGCAGGTAAGAGAATTCAAGAAGAGAATAGATTCGGAAACTTTCTTGTGAGAGAAGAAGCAATAAGTGAAGAGATGCTTGCAATTGCACTTAATGCTCAGAAAAAAACTAGCTATAGATTAGGAAAAATATTGATGAAATTAGGTTTTATAACAGAAGAAGAATGTGCAAAAAACCTTGCATTCTATTTTGGGCTTGAATATAAAGAATTAAAACTTGAAGATATCATACTCAAAACTGCATGCATGTTCCCAAAAAAGCTTATTCTTGATTACGGCATGCTTCCATTTGATGAATCGAATGATAAATTATTTCTATGTTTAAGTGATCCCCTCGAAAGCAAAGGTATTGAAGAAGTAAAGAAAATATACAATAAAGAAATAAAACCTTATGTTTGCACTCAATCAAAAATAATCCAATTAGGAAGTATAATTTGGCAAAAAACAGAGGCTCATAATTTAACACAAATGGACACTATAAGTCCTTTCCCAATACTAAAACAATACTAAACTATATAAAAAATGCCCATCATTTATATTGAATTGTAATAGGAGTTCAACCTTAATTATATTTTTATATTTTTCATAAACTTGGAAGCATCTAAAATTCCATGATAGCAGCAAAAACAAAACTTTAAGAGTTAGGATGGGTTACTTTAAGAAAACCATTTGAAGGCGAAGCGGGCATGGTTCCTCTTTTAAGAGGAGAGCGTAGCCTGAAACTGAGCAAGCTTTCCTCGCTGGGAAAAGCTTGCGTGTTTTCTTAAAGTAACCCATCCTAACTGAATAATTTATCTTTGTCATGGAATTTTAGATGCTTATATAAACTTTTAATAACTTTTATCATTATTATGATAGTATAATAATTAATTATGATAAAAGTTATTATTTTTGCATTTCTAACAGGTCTTTCTTTAATTATTGGCGTAATTATCAGTAACTCATTTAAGATTAGCCAAAAAATAATAGCGGCGATCATGGCATTTGGCTCAGGTGTTATGATATGTGCGCTGACAATTGGCTTAATGGAAGAGGCATTTAAATATGGAGGATTCGATGCGGTAATTATTGGGTTTTTTACAGGTGGAATTATATTCATTGCTGGTGATTTTGTAATTCATCTTTTCGGTGGAAGGCATTATAAAAAGAAAAAGCCTTTTAAGGCTATTCGGCAAACTAACGGAAAAGCAATAGTACTTGGAGCATTACTTGATGGAGTACCTGAATCAATTTCCTTAGGCATAGCATTATTTAGTAAAAATAGTATTGGGCTGTTAATGGTAGTTGCAATATTTTTATCAAATTTACCTGAAGGCTTAGCTTCCGTAGATGACCTTAAAAAAGAGGGGTTTTCAAAAAGACAGATTTATTTAATATGGTTCTCAGTCAGTATAATCGTAATCATAACAACTATTTTAAGTTATTTGTTTTTAAAAAACTTAAACTTAAATACGTTGGGTATCATTTTATCCTTTGCATCAGGGGCTATCCTAGCAATGCTTGCTGACAGTATGATTCCCGAAGCTTATGAAGAGGGAGGTTATCTTATAGGCTTGCTTACGATTTGTGGTTTTTTAACTGCTTTTATAATTTATAAATTATAAATCAAACAATATGACATAATTTATAACTCAAAAACATAGGAAAAATAGTCAAAAAGCTTTTTGACTAAATATTAGCGATATTCTTTAGCTATATCTATTTTATATGCAATAACTATGCATAATATAAAAACAAAAAACCCACTTATTCTATCGAGATTTTCCCCTTTTTAAAACAAGAGACAAAAATATCTAAAAGTTTAGGATCAAACTGGGTTCCTTTATTTTCTATCATTATAGAAATAGCCTCATCCGGAGTATATGCTTTACGGTATGGACGATTGGAAGTAAGGGCATCAAAAGTATCAGCAATTGCAATAATTTTTGCTGGCAGTGGAATCTCGTCTCCTTTTAGACCATCAGGATAACCTTTGCCATCATAACGTTCATGATGGCTTCTAATGCCCGCTACAAAATCATGCATCGGAGTAAAATGATCAACAATTGCCTCACCCTTTAAAGGATGATATTCAACTGCTTTACGCTCTTCTTCAGTTAATTTTCCAGGCTTTAGTAAAATTTTATCAGTAATACCAATTTTTCCTACATCATGGAGCAAGCTACTTAAAACAATCTCTTTTATCTTTTGCTCACTTAAGCCAAGCTCCTTGCATAAACACTCTACAAAATGTGCTACTCTTTTGGAATGTCCTGAAGAATACGGATCTTTCGCT
>Ga0255343_1000978_pt1 | contig 41397 bp, 28 predicted proteins | sample wastewater_treat_4_FD_192413 | JGI IMG/M metagenome (GOLD analysis project Ga0255343, IMG submission 192413) | Wastewater microbial communities from Lulu Island WWTP, Vancouver, Canada - plant16 | ecosystem: Engineered > WWTP > Wastewater > Unclassified | place: Canada: Vancouver, British... | reverse complement strand
ATGCTACGGCGCAGGCGCGGGAGCCGGCGCTGCGGGCGCGGCAGGGGTCGCAGGCGCGCTCGGTGCCGAGAACGGCAGTGCTTGCTGTTCAGCAGCGGCAGGCGCGGGCGTTTTGACGCCCTCCATGACCGAGGTGCCGACGTGGGAGGTCAGGCGCGAAAGCACCAGCGTGTTCAGCAGGAAGATGATCCCCAGAATGACCGTAGTTTTGGTCAAGACGTTGCCCATCTGGGCACCGAAAAGGGCCTCTCCCATACCGCCACCGAAGCTGACGCCCAGTCCACCTTCTTTTGGCTTTTGCAACAGGATCACCCCGCCCAGCAAAAAGCACACAACTATTTCGAGCACATACAAAAAACCGATCAGAATCTGCATAGCCGCACTCCGTTACACGTCCCCACATTAGCATCGGGGCCAAAACGAACGTCACTTATAGCAAATAACGGCGGCTGTCAGCAATAGCAATTTTTGCGGTATCAACAATCGGGAATTGTCAAGCGGGACGGAAAGCACTACACTGTTCGGCAAATGAGTGTCTTCGGGGCAAGGTGACCCGGCTGTGAGGCTGGGGATTCCTGACCGGCGGTAGAGCCCGCGACTGGCAAGCTGTTCCTGCTTGCCACTGACACGGTTTGATTCCGTGGCCGACAGTTAAAGTCTGGATGATAGAAGGCATCTTGATGCGTATGGCTTTGCCCCGGCTTGTAATGTGCCGGGGTTTTTTGTTTTGGAGAGGGGTATGGAGAGCGAGTCGGTGTTTGACACAGTCGAGACATGCGTCGAGGCGTTCCGGCAAGGCCAGATGGTGATCGTGGCCGATGACGAAAACCGCGAGAATGAGGGCGACCTGATCATTGCGGCGGAGAAGATCACACCGGAAGCCATCAACTTCATGGTTACCAACGCGCGCGGACTGGTTTGCGTGCCGATGACCGGTGCCCGCCTGCGCGAGTTGGGCGTGGAACGCGCGCCGAGCCGCAACCGGGGGGATAAATTTGCGACGGCGTTCACCTATTCGGTTGACGCCGCCACCGGCGTAACGACCGGCATCAGTGCCGCCGACCGCGCGTGGACGGTGAAGACGTTGCTTGATCCTGCCGCCGGCTCTGAGTCGATCGTGAGCCCCGGCCATATCTTTCCGCTGGAGGCGCGCGAGGGCGGGGTGCTGGTGCGTGCTGGCCATACCGAGGCGGCTGTCGATCTCGCCAAACTGGCCGGGCTCAAGCCGGCGGGCGTGATCTGCGAGATCATGCTGCCGGATGGCTCGATGGCGCGTCTGCCGGATCTGCGCGAGTTTGCCACGCAACATGGGCTCAAGATGCTGTCGATCGCGGACCTGATCCAGTATCGCCGCCACCGGGAACGGCTGATTGATCTCGTTGAGGAAGTGGAGTTGCCGACGGCGTACGGCCAGTTCAAGCTGCGTCTTTATACGTCGTCGCCGGATGGCCGGGAGCATCTTGCGCTGATCAAGGGTGATCTCACCCAAGCCGATGCCCCCTTGGTACGCGTGCACAGCGAATGCCTGACCGGCGATGTGCTCGGTTCGTTGCGCTGCGACTGCGGCAACCAGCTCCACACGGCGATGCGGATGGTGGAGCAGGAAGGGTGCGGCGTGATCCTGTATATGCGTCAGGAAGGGCGCGGCATCGGCCTCGTCAATAAGCTGCACGCCTACAAGCTGCAAGAGAACGGGCTGGACACCGTGGACGCCAACTTGAAGCTGGGCTTCCCGGCGGATTTGCGCGACTACGGCGTGGGCGCACAGGTCTTGGTAGATCTCGGGTTGAAGCGCATCCGTCTGATGACGAACAACCCCAAGAAGTTGGCCGGCCTGCAAGGTTATGGCTTGGAGATCGTCGAGCGTGTGCCGCTGGTGTTTCAGCCCGGCGATCACAACCGGCGCTATCTTGAAACCAAGAAGGCACGCATGGGGCACATGATTTAGTTCATTAGTGCATTAGTTCATTAGTGCGTTAGTTTGTTAGTGCATTGGAAAAGACGCAAGGAGACACGTCATGAAAGAGATCGTGGGAAAATTGGATGCAACGGGCCTGAAGATGGCCTTGGTGGTCAGCCGCTTCAACAGCTTTTTCACCGAGCAGTTGGTGAAGGGCGCGGTGGATTGTTTTGTGCGGCATGGCGGCAAAGAGGCGGACCTCACGCTGGTGCGCGTGCCGGGTGCCAATGAACTGCCCCAGGTGGCACAGCGTTTGGCGGCGACCGGGAAGGTCGATGCGGTGGTCACGTTGGGCGCGGTCATTCAAGGAGCAACCCCGCACGCCGATCTGATCAACGGCACGGTGGCGCGCGCGCTCGCCAAAATCGCGCTTGATACCGGCGTGCCGGTTTTGAACGGCATTGTCTGTGCGCTGAATCTGGAACAGGCGATCGAACGCGCCGGCACCAAGCAGGGCAACAAGGGCTGGGACGCGGTGGCAGCCGCGATCGAGACGGTCAACGTGCTCAAAGTGCTGTGAGGCGTACCTATGGCGACACGCAGACAAGGACGCGAATGGGCGCTGCAGATGCTGTTCCAGGCGGATATGAATCCGGGGCTGGACATCGAGAAGTCGATTCCTAAGTTCTGGCGGCAGCAGTACACCTGCAAGGTCGAAGAGGCCGAAGATCGTGATGTCGAGCTGCCCGCATCCAAAAAACCAGTGGAGGATCGCGTGGCACCGCCGAAGATTCGCGACTTCACCGAAAAGCTGGTGCGCGGTGTGCTGGGGCATCTTGACGAGATCGACGACAAGTTGGCCGCCTACACCAAAAACTGGCCGTTGTACCGCATGGGAACCGTCGAGCGCAATGTCCTGCGGCTCGCCTTCTACGAGTTGCTCTATTGCAGTGACGTGCCGCCTGCGGTTGTGCTGAATGAAGCGATTGACCTGGCCAAGTATTTCAGCAACACCGATTCCGGACGCTTTGTTAATGGCATCCTCGACCGCTTGAACAAGGATCTGCACGCAACGTCGAAGTGAGGTTTTTTGAACGCTCAAGTGGAACCATGAAACACATGAAACTTCATGAAAAGCATGGCGACCTTGGCGGCTTGGCGGTTCAAAAAAGCCGAGCCATGCCATCCCCAAACAAATCTGTGCTATCTGTGTAATCTGTGGATAAAAAGCCGAGCAGCATGAATAGCGTTTCCAGCCATGACCGCAAGTGGATGCGGCGGGCGATTGCGCTGGCGCGGCGCGGCGAAGGGCACACGCGCCCCAACCCGCCGGTCGGCGCTGTGGTCGTGTATGGCACCGGCAAACTGGGCGAAGGCTTTCACCGTCGCGCGGGCGAGGCGCATGCCGAGGTCGTGGCGCTGGATGCTTGTCGCGGTGCGGCGCGCGGCGCGACGCTGTATGTGACGCTTGAGCCATGCTCCACGCAGGGGCGCACGCCGCCCTGCACCGACCGCATTCTGAGCGAAGGCATCGCGCGCGTGGTGGTCGGCTGCTGCGATGAGAACAGCCGCCACCGCGGACGCGGTCTGGAGATTCTGGCCGCGCACGGGGTCGAGGTGGTCTGCGGCGTTTGTGAAGAAGAAGCACGCGAGTTGGCGCGTCCGTTTTTCAAGCACGTCACCACGGGGCTGCCGTATGTGACGGTCAAGCTCGCGATGACGCTGGACGGGCGCATCGCCGACCGCGAGCAGCGTTCGCAATGGATCACCGGCGCGGCGGCACGCGCCGAGGTGCAGCGCCTGCGGCGGCGCGTGGATGTGATGCTGGTCGGGGCGGGCACGGTCTGCGCCGATGATCCGTCGTTGCTCTGTCGGTTGCGCGGGGCCGGGGACGACCTGATGCGTGTGGTGGTGGATGCGTCGGGACATACGCCGGCGCGGGCGCAGGTGTATACCGATGCGGCGGCGGCGCGTACGGTTGTGGCGACGACGCAGGCCGGGGCAGCCCGCAAGGCGGCGGACTGGGCGCGGCAGGGTGCGCAGGTCTGGACCTTTGACGCCGATGCCGACGGGCGCGTGCCGCTCGAACCCTTGTTGAAGCGATTGGGCGCGGCGGGGGTTCTGCATGTGCTGTGCGAAGGCGGCGGACATTTGGCCGGTGCCTTGCAGGATGCGGGACTGGTGGATGCCTACGATCTTTTTTATGCGCCGGTGCTGTTGGGTGACAGCCGGGCAGTCAGTGCGCTGGAAGGACGCGGCACGTTGCTGGCCGACGTGCTGCGCTGGCGTTGTGTGGATGTGAAGCGGTTCGGCGAGGATGTCCGGATCCGTGTACGGAGGGCGTGACACATGTTTACGGGACTCGTGCAGCGGGTAGGCGTGTTGAAGCGGCTGGCGCGCGCCGGCGAAGGGTGGGCGTTGACGCTGACGCATACGCCATGGCCGGATGCGCTCGTGCTCGGCGAGAGTGTCGCGGTACAGGGCGCGTGCCTGACGGTGACAGCGCAAGGCGAAGGATGGTTCACGGCTGATCTTTTGGACGAGACGCTGCAACGCACCGCACTAAGGCGGCTGGGCGAAGGAGCGCGGGTCAATCTCGAACGGGCTTTGGCGTTGGGCGACCGTCTCGGCGGCCACATCGTAAGCGGGCATGTCGATGAGCGCGGCGTGCTGAGTGCGATCGAAGACCGCGGGCGCGATGTGGCGTGGTGGATCACCTGCTCCACGACGTTGGCGCGTCAGACGGTGTTGAAAGGTTCGGTCGCAATTGACGGCGTGAGCCTCACGGTCTCGGGACTCAGTGATAACGGCTTTGAGGTCAACCTCATTCCCCACACGCTGAAAGAAACCAGCCTGTGCGACCGTCGGGTCGGCGACGAGGTTAATCTGGAAGGCGACCTGCTGGGCAAGTATGTGGCGCGTCTGCTGGGCCGGGATGAGTCGGGCGGAATCACCGAACGCATGTTGGCGGAGAACGGATTTTTATGAAAAGTGTGCTGTGCTTGGGATTGACGCCGACCTTGCAGCGGACACTGGTGTTTGACCGGCTGGAGATGGACGAGGTCAAGCGTACTAACGCCATCGTTATGATGGGTAGCCCCAATGATCTCGTGGCCATCAAAGAGGTGATCAAGGGCATGGACATCCAACTCTCGCAGGTGCTGATCGAGACCGTGGTGATACAGATAGGCTTGGACGATTCGCTGCAGACTGGAGTGGACTGGATTTTGGGCAAGCAGAAAGATAATTATGAAATAATGGGGAAGGATCGGGGGCCTATGGAGATTGAAGTGAACACAGGCCAAAAAGATGAATTTGGTGATCCGATTATGCGGACAATAATGCTTCCTGCGTCCTATACTGCAGACCTGTTTGGCGGCGGTGGTGGTGGCACTTCCCTCGGTTCTTTGATTACCAACAGTCCGCTTGAGGCTGCGGCCTCTATGATTTCACCTGGAGTGAACTATTTTCTCAAGTCTGAAAGGCTGAATATCAGTGCCATGATAAAGGCAGCAAAGACCGATTCGCACGCCAAGGTGCTTTCGTCGCCTGTTCTGATGACGGTCGATAACAAGGAGGCGACTTTGGAGGCGACCTCTATGCGCTATCTCTACAAAGGTGTGCGCTACTCTGGCAGCACCCAGTATGGCACGGAAGTTCCCGACTACGAACAGCGTGATATCGGTCTTACAGTCAAGATCACGCCGCGGATTAATCCCAACGGTGCGGTGATTCTCTCGATAGACGAGACTTTTGAGACGATTGGCACCTCCCAGAAAGTCGGCAATGAAGAGTATCCCACCATCAACACGCGTAAGGTTCAGGCAGACATAGCGGTGGAGAACATGCAGACAGTGGTTTTGGGCGGTCTGGTTCAAAGCGAGATGACATCTGCAGAATCGGGCATCCCACTCTTGAAAGATATACCGTTCATCGGGAAGTATCTTTTTTCCAGCACGACTTACGCTGAAACCCGATCAGAGCTGATTGTTTTTATAACGCCTTATGTCTTGGATACGAAAGAAGAGCTTGAAGCGGAGGCGCGTCGGCGCAAGGCGGTGTTACACGACGCCAGACCTTGGGATGACGGAGGATGGTCTAAGAGTGGCATCGCTGACCCGCCTTCCAAGAAAACTTTGCTGGAACGCGAGAGGCGGCAATGGAAAGCCGAGGATGAAGAGTACGAAGCGCTTAAGGCTTTGGGAGAAGCAAAGAGAAAGCGCGAGGAGCAGTTGTGGGATCGTGCAAAGAAAAATGCGAAGAATGCGCTGAAGCGCGCGGAGCGGGACGCGGAAAAGGCGGCGGAAGATTCAGATGACGACGATACGGAGGCGGAACTTCGTGAGCTGCTGGAAAAGCTGAAGGCTAAAAAAGCACGCGAGGACACGGCCGCCACACCGGAAGCGCAGAAGCCGTGATGGCTGGGTGATGTCGGGTGTGGCTGGGGGAGGACACCCAGCACCACCCACGGTCACCCAGCATTACCTCAAAAACACCCCACGCCTCAACTTTCGCAGTTTCAGGCGGGCGCGCCCGATGCGCCGATTCACCCATTGCCAGTGCCGCATCCTTTTCGTTATACTGCCGGGACTACGATCACTTTAACACGAAGACGATAGCGAGGAGGTTTGCATGGGAGCTCTTGCGGCGGCATTGGTCAGTTTGACATTGGGTAACTGGCAGGTGACTTTTCAGGAGGCGGATGCGCGTCTCGAACTGGTAAACGCATCTGGCGAGGTGCATATCAGCGGCACGCTGGGCTTTACATCCGGCGATCAGATCTGGCGCGTGGCGGCACCGCGCGACGCGGTGGCGAACCGTCTCGCGCTGCTTGATCCTCGCGGCAACGTACAGGGCTATCTGGCGTTTCAAGGCGATGGCGACCGCCTCTCGCTGTTGGCCTACCACCGTACCGCGCAAAATTACGCCGGGCAATTGCGCATGACCGGCAACATCGCGTTCACGCCGGACAGCTTCGCTTGCCGCACGCAACCGCTTAAAGGTTCACGCGTGCTCCAACTCGGAACCGGCCGCCCGGACACTGACCTCAACGATTCGCTCTTCGATTCGGAGCGCGATCGTTGCCTGCTATTGCGCGGCGGTTCCGCACGGCGGCTCGCCAGTCAGGGAGGTGGGCGCTACGGACTCACGCTGGAGGCGACGATAAACGAGGCGGCTGAAGCGGTCTGGAGTTTTACGGTCGAGCGCGATTACTATCGCAGTCGTTACGTTCCCTATTACAAACCGATCGACCGCAAGCGTTGTCCGTCGCCGCCCACCGGTTGGATGTCTTGGAACATTTACTTTGACAAGGCCACGGCCGAAGACAATCTAGCCGAGGCGCGCATCGGCCAAAAGCATTTGCAGCCCTTCGGCATGGAGTTCTGGCATATCGAGTCGTGGCAGGACAACTCCGACTCGCTGCCGGTCAGCAACTTTGACAACCTCAGTCTGAAGCCCAATCAGCATCAATTCCCGCTTGGCATGAAGCGTTTGGCCGATGACATCCGGGCGCTCGGTTTCAGGCCGGGGCTCTGGACCGCGCCCTTCGGCACCGGCAGCACGAACTTCTATCTGGCGCACAAAGAGTGGTTCTTGCACGGTTCGGACGGCAAGCCGTTGTCAACTTGGAACGGCAAATTCACCATCGACCCCTCGCATCCCGAGGTGATCAACCACCTGCGCGAGATTCACCGCATCGCTTCGCGCGAGTGGGGATATGAGTACTTCAAGATCGACGGCATGTCGGGGCGTGGCCCCGGTTACTGCGCCCATTTTTTCGAGCGGCCTGAGATCCGCGCCCGCTTTAAAGATCCGGCTTGCCCGGATCCGTTCGAACGCTGTGTGCGGGCGTTCCGTGAGGGTATCGGAGAGGACCGCGTGTTCCTCGCTTGCCAGGGACATTTCACTGGCCCCGAGGCCGCCTACGCCGATGCTTCGCGCACCGGGGCCGACATTGTGCATCCGAACCAGCCCGCCAAGTGGCCGAACTTGCTGAATCAGGCGCGCTGCACGCTCAATCAGATCTTCGTCAACAACATCGTGTTCTTCACCGATCCCGACACCCTGATGATCGGCGATTACCTCGGTATCGAACAGGCGCGGCTGGCGACGACCGTCGTGGCGTTGCCGGGACAGATGATGTTTTCCGGCGACAAGCTTGCCGAGCTGAAGCCGGAGCGCATGCGGTTGTTGCAGCAGGCGTTGCCGGTTTGCGACGTACGCCCAATGGATCTCTTCCCGGTCTTCGATATGCTGCCGGTTTGGGCGCTGCATGTGCGGCGTCCGTTTGCGGAGTGGCAGGTGGTGGCGCTGTTCAACTGGGATGAGAAGGAGGCCGAGCTGGGCTTCACTTTTGATGATCTGGGACTGGATGCCGCGGCCGATTACGCGATCTACGAGTTTTGGACCGGTACTTATCAAGGTGTACGCAAGGCGCGTTTCGACATGCCGGTGCCGGGGCACGGCGTACGGCTGTTGGCGGTACACCGTGCGCAGGCTGTGCCGCAGTTCCTCAGCAGCGACCGCCACATCACGCAAGGCGGCGTGGAGTTGACAGGGCTGGCTTGGGACGGCGCACGCAACGTATTGACCGGCGCGGTCAAGGCCGTCAAGGATCATCCGGTCACGTTGCGCTTCCGCGTGCCACAAGGTTTCGCGCTCGCATCGGCAAGCTCTGCCGACGGCATTACCTGTCAGGCTGCGGCGGAAGCCAACGGCGCGGTCGCGGTGAAGCTGCTCAGCGGCGTCTCGCAGGAAGTTCCCTTCACGCTGTCTTGGAAGCGGGAGTAGGTCTCCTTAATTCTCGGTTTCCCAACGTGCTGCACGCGAAACGGCTTTGCGCCATCCGGCGAGCAAAGCATTGCGTTGCGTCTTGGGCATGTTTGGCGTGAACACGCTGGCGGCCGGTCGGCCGGCAAGCGTCTCGGACGTTTGCCAGCCGAGCGCAAGAGCCGCCAATGAAGCGGCTCCGAGCGCGGTTGTCTCAATACAGGTTGGCCGTTCGACGCGGCATTCAAGCAGGTCGGCCTGAAACTGCATCAGGAAATCATCGGCCGAGGCGCCACCGTCCGCGCGCAGGGAGGCGATCGGTTGTCCTGAGTCCGCACGCATCGCATCGACCACATCCCAGCACTGATAGGCGGTCGACTCCACCGCCGCACGGATGATTTGGGCGCGCCCTGTGCCGCGGGTCATGCCGACCAGTGTGCCCCGGGCGTACATGTCCCAGTGCGGCGCGCCAAGCCCCGCGAAGGCCGGCACGAGAAAGACTCCGCCGGTATCAGGTATTGATGCCGCAATCGGCCCGACATCGGAAGAGCGTGTCACGATGCGGAGTTCATCACGTAGCCACTGAACAACGGCACCGCCCACAAAGACACTGCCTTCGAGCGCATAAGAGGGCGCTCCGGCAAGGGTCTGCGCGGTCAGCGTCGTCACCAGTCCGTTCGCGGATGAAACTGCTTCGCCGCCCGTGTGCATGAGCAGGAAGCACCCCGTGCCGTACGTATTTTTGATCTGTCCGGGGGCAAAGCAGCCCTGACCGAAGAGCGCGGCCTGCTGGTCGCCCGACACGCCGAGCACGGGCACTTCGCGTCCCTCAAACTCCGGCAGGGCGCACCGGGCGGCCTCGCCCGATGAAGGGACCGGGGTTGGCAGCATGGAAGACGGTATACCGAAGAGATCAAGGAGTTCCGCGTCCCATTGAAGCGTGCGGATGTTAAAGAGCATGGTACGGGAAGCGTTCGTATAATCGGTGACGTGCGCGGTACCGTTCGAGAGCTTCCAGAGCAGCCAAGAGTCGATCGTGCCGCAAAGCAGTTCACCGCGTTGCGCCGCCTCCCGCGCACCGTCGACATGATCTAGGATCCAACGCAGCTTGCTGGCCGAGAAATAGGCGTCAATCACCAAGCCCGTTTTATCGCGAATGCGCGGGCCGTAATCACGACGTTTCAGCTCCGAACAGAAATCAGCAGTCCGGCGACATTGCCACACGATGGCGGGATAGATAGGCTCTCCCGTCCGGCGGTTCCAGACGACGACGGTCTCCCGCTGGTTGGTCACGCCGATTGCCGCGACGGCAGCCGGACCGTCAGGCACTTGCTTCAAGACATTGGCCATGACCTTGCGCTGTGACCGCCAGATCTCTTCAGGATCGTGTTCGACCCATCCGGGCTGCGGATAAAACTGGTCAAACTCTTGCTGGGCCATCGCAACGATATTGAGTTCGCGGTCGAAGAGCAGGGCTCTTGAACTGGTGGTACCCTGATCAAGTGACAAGATGAAAGAGTTTTTCTTCATGATAGGTTGCTCCCCTTAGTTCATAGTGTTACGCACCCACAAGTCCGCGTGCTGTGCGATGAGTTGCAAGAACGTTTCCGAGAAAAAGTCGCGGTCGGGGTGGAGCGACCATGCCGCGTCGTTGTCGACGATCATCTTTCGCTCGGAAAGTTTGTTCAAATGCCGCGTCAACGCTTGCCAAGAAATATGTGTTTCCCGCGCGAGAACGGGGGTGGTGAGGCTGTCTTTCATCAGAAGACAGTGCAACACGGTCAACCGCCGCGGATGCGTGTAGGCGGTCAGATGATGGATGATTCGGTCGCCCGACCATTTCGCCGTGAGGATCGCTTGGCTGACAACCGCCAAAATATGCGTTGCAGCGGGGACGAGTGGATCTGGCGAGGGAAAGTAATGGACCCAACGGCTCCGCCGTCTCGCGCTAAGGAGTCCTCGCGCCTGCAGTGCTCTCAGGCACAAGCTGGCTTGGTTCTCGGGGATGGCGGCCTGCTTGGCGATCTCGCCGACTGACAGGCCCGGCTGGCGCAACACGACCTCAAGGCAGCGGAGTCTGCGTTCATTGGCCAAGACCCGGCATGTGCGCCAAATGGTTGGATGGTAACTCATTAGTGTTCCCCGTTCCTGAGTCGATTCGCATGCACTGCGGTAGTACCGCAATGCTTTGCTGGTATCCACACCTTTCAATATGTGGAAATTAGCATGATGCGCGGTGACAAGTCAACACATGATCGAATTTTAAAAAACAACCTTTAATTTTGGGATATTTTGCTGATTTCTCGGCATAAGAACTGTATTTTTCCGCGAATGGTTATCGAGTCTGTACTTCCACACCTTTCAAGGTGTGGAAAGAGCATGGGGAACAAAGCCGAATCGGCGTGTTGCTATGTTTGAGCAGAAAAGCCTTTAAAATGGGGATATTTAGCATGTTTATTGGCGTGTTGAGGTTCTTTCTTTTGTAAGCAGGTTACTTCCACACCTTTCAAGGTGTGGAAATAGGCATGAACCAGCCATGGGGTGCCCATTTCATTTTAATCGCCTTCCCCACCGCCTTCTCGGCTTTCGTCTGATTCCAACAAGACAACCGGGGATGCAGACAATCGGGAATACGCTCGTAATCCGTTAAACAGAAAAGAACCGTGGCTTTTTTGGCACATCGCGATATTGACGATTGCGGTCATGCGGCATTGAGTTTCGTGGGTGAGTCGCGTATCATGAACTCCTCCATGACTGATTACTCGAAGCTTTTGAATCCGGAACAGTGTGAAGCTGCGACAGCGGGCGATGGCCCGCTGCTGGTGCTCGCCGCAGCCGGTACTGGTAAAACGCGCACTCTGGTGTACCGTGTGGCGTATCTGATTGAACGCGGTGAACATCCCGATGGTCTGTTGTTGTTGACCTTCACCAATCGCGCAGCGCGTGAGATGCTGGAGCGTGCTCAGGAGGTTGCTGGCGATGCGGTGGGTAGTCTGCTCAGCGGCACGTTCCATCACGTCTGCAATCGCTTTCTGCGGCGTTTCGGTGACCGGCTCGGCTATCCCAACAGTTTTACCATCCTCGACCGTGATGAGTCGCACACGCTGATTGACCACTGCATCAAGGATGCCGTGCGCAATAAGAGGGATTTTCCCAAGAAAGATGTCATCGCATCCTTGATCAGTTCTGCCGCTAACCGTGCGTGCGATCTTGAGGACGTGCTGGAACAGAGGATCCATGACCTTTGCGTGGATCCGATGGAGATCATCAAGGTCGCCAACCTGTACAACGAACGCAAGCTTGAGATGGGAGCGATGGATTTCGATGACCTGCTGGTCAACGGACTGCGGCTGCTGGTGGAGCATGAAGCGGTGCGTGACTACTATCAGAACCGCTTCCGGCATGTGCTGGTCGATGAGTATCAGGACACCAATCTGCTGCAAGCGCGTATGGTCGATATCCTAGGAGCCCGTAACCGCAACGTGATGGCGGTGGGTGACGACTTCCAGTGTATCTATTCGTGGCGTGGCGCGGACTTCAAAAACATCATGGAGTTTCCAAAACGCTGGGAGGGTTGCCGCATCATCAAGTTGGAGCGTAATTATCGTAGCGTTCCAGAGGTGCTGGCGGTGGCGAACGCTTGCATTCGAGGTAATCCAGAGCAGTTCCAGAAGAAACTGCGCCCTACGCGTAAGACGCGCAACAAACCGCAGGTTTTCTTCCTGCGCGACGGAGACGAGCAGGCACGTACGGTTCTGGCCTTGGTCCGGCGTTTCCAACAAGACGGTTACGCGCTGCGCGACATGGCAGTGCTCTACCGAGCGCATTTCCACTCGATTGAGCTGCAGATGCTGCTCGGGCGCGCGCGCCTGCCGTTCGTGATTACCTCGGGCATTGGTGTGTTCGAACAGGCGCACGTCAAGGATGTCATCGCCTTCCTGCGGGTCTGCGAAAACGGTTCTGACCGCGTGGCGTTCGGGCGGCTGCTCGGCCTGCTCAGCGGTGTCGGCGAAAAGACCATCGAGAAGCTGTGGGAAACCTTGAACGGTCACTTCGAGACGCGCGACCCGCAGCAGCGCGCGCGTTTGGTCGCGGCACTCAAGCCCGCCGCGCGTGGTCAGTGGCAGGAGATCGACCGGTTGCTGGAGGCGTACCACGACGAGCATCTCTCGGCCAACGGCGGTGAAGCGGTGCAGCGGTTCTGCGACGTGTTCTACCGCGCCCACCTAGCCAAGGCCTATGACAACGCCGATAAGCGCGAGGAGGATATCCTCGAACTGGCGTTGCAGATTGATAGGGGTGATGACGGGGTGGTGGGCTTCCTGCAAGAGGTGGCATTGCTCACCAACGTGGATCACGAATACGATAAGATGGCGCGCGAACATGCGGACATGCTGCATCTCAGCACCGTCCATCAAGCCAAGGGACTGGAGTGGCCGGTGGTGATCGTCATCTGGGCCGCCGAAGGGATGTTTCCGTCGAGCCGATCGATGGGCGAGAACGAAAACGACGCCGAGGAGCGTCGCCTCTTTTATGTGGCGGTCACGCGCGCCAAAGACGAACTGGTGCTGTGTGCGCCCGGCATGCGGCGTACGCGCGACGGGGGTGTGTTTTACTGCAAGCCCTCGCGGTTCATCAAAGAACTGCCGCGCGGTTTGACGCGCGAGACCTTTGGGTTCCGCGACGGATACTGACCGCGCGCGTTGCGCGCGGGGCTTGCATTTAGGAATTAGGAGTTTTTATCACGCAAAGGCGTGAAACCTGAAGAGGTGGCGGCGTGAACGCCGCCCACAGGTCTGGTGACGCATCTTGCGATGACAAGAGCCGGCGCCGTGCGCGGGTCGCGGCGCCGCTTTCCCTTCGCGCTACGCGCGGTTGGCGTTGCGGGCTTCGAGGCTGGCGCGGAGTACGGCGAGATCGAAGTCGGCTGGTGCCGCGCCGGACTCGACCGCTGCGCGTGCTACCGCGAACGAGACCTCTACAAAGAGGCGACGGTCAAATGGTTTGGGGATCACGTAGCCATTGCCGAACTCGAGCCGCTCGGCAGGATAAAGCGCCTGCACGTCGGCAGGCACAGGCCCGCGCGCCAGCTCGGCCAGCGCTTCGGCAGCCGCTACCTTCATCTCGATGTTGATGGTGCGCGCCTGCACATCCAGCGCACCGCGGAACAGGTAGGGGAAGCCCAGCACGTTGTTGATCTGATTGGGGTAGTCGGAGCGACCCGTGGCCATGACATACGGCTTGTCGCCTAAAGTTTCGGCCACGATGCCGGGATGGATTTCCGGGTCGGGATTGGACATGGCGAAGATCGCCGGGTAGTCGGCCATACCGCGCACGTCGTCCGTCGTCACACAGTCTGCTACCGAAACGCCAATGAAGACGTGCGCACCGCGCAACGCCTCCTGCAGGGTACGCGCCGAAGTGTCCGAAGCGTGACGGCGTTTGTGGTCGTTGAGGTCCGTGCGTCCGCTGTGGATCACGCCGCGGCTGTCGCACATGACAAGATCCGTCACGCCGGCGGCTTTGCACATGTCGGCGATGCGGATGCCCGCTGCTCCGGCGCCATTCATGACGACGCGGAGTTCGGACATTTCGCGGCCGCAGAGGCGCGCGTAGTTAAGCAGGCCGGCCAGCGTGATGACCGCCGTGCCCCATTGGTCGTCATGAAAGACCGGAATATCGAGCAGAGCATCCAGCCGGTCTTCAATCTCGAAACAGGCCGGAGCCGCGATGTCTTCGAGGTTGATGCCGCCGTACATCGGGGCGAGAGCCAGCACGGCGTCGATCACGCGCTGTGGGTCGGTCTTACCGGTGTCGGCACCGTCGCGGCGGCAACGCGCCAACGGCACCGGCCAAGCGTCGACATCTCCGAATGCCTTGAAGAGCACAGCTTTGCCCTCCATCACCGGAATGCTGGCGGCGGGGCCGAGATCGCCAAGGCCGAGGATCGCGGTGCCGTCGGAAACCACGGCCACGAGGCTGCGCTTGGCGGTGTAGTCGTACACGCTGTCGGGGCGGGCGGCGATCTCCTTCACGGCATGCGCCACGCCGGGTGTGTAGGCCAGGCAAAGATCGTTTTGCGTCTTCAACGGCTTGGTCAAACGCACGCCGACTTTTCCACCTTGGTGAAAATCCAGCACGCTTTCACGGTTTACAGGGACAGGGGCCATGGCTCAACTCCTCAACTTAAGATCTGACAGTCGTGGATAAAAAAAACGCGCCAGCCTCGAGAGCGGGGCGCGTTTTCAACACTCGGTCCGGCACGGCGTTATTCCGCCTTTGCGGACGCGGACTCTTTCGCCTTTGCGGGCGCTTTTTTGGCAGCCGGTGCTTTGTCGCGCGGTTTGGGGGTGGCTTTAGTCTTCGCCGGCTTGGCAGCAGCTTTAGCAGCAGGCTCGGCCTTGGCTGGTTTTGCGGCTTCGGATGCCTTGGTCGCTACCATTTTCTTCACCTTGGTCGGCTGTTGTACCAGCGTGCGCAATTCATTCGGCTGCAGTTTAGCGACAACCGTTTCGTCCATACCCAGCTTGACCAAACGGGCACGCTGTACCTTGTAACGGCGGTTCTTTTCGCCCTGGCTCTTAATCGGGCGTGTGCGCGGATTTTTGTTCAGTGTACGGCCTGTACCCATGAAAACTCCTCCAGATCGTTCCTCTTGTGGTAAAAAAACGGCGGTTATCATGGCTGATTCTCCGGGAAGATGCAAGCACCCTTTTTAGCTGGATTCATCTCGGGAGGAATCCACTAGACGAGCCGACGCAGCACGGTGTACATTGTCGTTCCCTGTTTCGAGGGCGTGAACCCAAGTAGTTGGGGCGCGCACGTGACCTTTAACCTCTCTACTCCTTATGTTTACGACTTACGGTGCCTTGATCGGGCTTGCGATTGCGATCTTCCTCATCATCCGCAGGGTGACCCCGGCCTATGCCCTGATCTTCGGGGCGCTCGCCGGTGGTTTGATCGGTGGCGGCGGACTCGCCGATACTGTCGCCGCGATGATCGACGGCACCAAGGCGATGATGCCGTCGGTCCTCCGGATTCTCGCCTCCGGCGTCCTTGTCGGCGCATTGGTGAAGACCGGGAGCGCGGCGAAGATCGCGGACGCGATCGTCGGTGCGCTGGGGGCGCGGTTCGCGCTGACGGCGGTCGCCCTGTCGACGATGATCGTCTGCGCCGTCGGGGTGTTCATCGATATTGCGGTGATCACGGTCGCGCCGGTGGCACTTGCGGTCGGACGCAAGGCGAAGCTGCCGGTGAGTGCGCTTCTTGTGGCGATGATCGGCGGTGGTAAGGCGGGTAACATCATCTCGCCGAACCCTAACACGATTGCTGCGGCCGATGCCTTCAAAATCGAACTGACCTCGCTGATGGGTGCAAATATCATTCCGGCGATCGCGGCGATCGTGGTGACGATTCTGATTTCGATGATCATGGCCAGACGGGCGGGGGATGTGACGACGGAGGTTGCCGAAGACGACGCGGTTTCCACAACAGATCTGCCCTCGTTCATGCAGGCGGTGATAGGTCCCCTGACCGTCGTCGTTCTGCTCGCGCTTCGCCCGCTCTGCGGCATTGCGGTCGATCCGCTCGTCGCGCTGCCTGTGGGCGGCCTCGTCTGTAATCTGGTGACCGGCAAGTGGCGTGATACCGTCTCCAACTCCGAGTTCGGCCTTTCGAAGGTGATCGGGGTCTCCATTCTCCTGATCGGTACCGGTACCATTGCCGGCATTGTCAAGGATTCGGGGCTCAACCAAGATATGATCGCGTTGCTCGGAGCCCTGCATCTGCCGACGATGGCGCTCGCGCCGGTTTCCGGCTTTTTGATGGCCGGGGCGACGGCTTCGACTACCGCTGGCGCGACGATCGCCTCGCAGACTTTTTCCGGTACGCTGGTTTCAGCCGGGGTGCCCGCGCTCGCTTCTGCGGCGATGATCCATGCCGGCGCGACGATCATCGATTCCCTGCCGCACGGCAGTTTCTTCCATGCGACTGGCGGCGCGGTCGGGATGTCGGTAAAGGACCGCCTGAAATTGATTCCCTACGAAGCTGCGGTCGGTCTTACATCGACGGTCGTCGCAGTCGTACTGGCCGCGTGTGCGCGATAGGGCAGTGGAGTGTAGATGGTGCCAGGAGAGGGAGTCGAACCCTCACGGTGTCGCCACCGGCAGATTTTGAGTCTGCTGCGTATGCCATTTCGCCACCCTGGCACGGATGGAGCGGGCGAAGGGAATCGAACCCTCGTAACCAGCTTGGAAGGCTGGGGCTCTGCCATTGAGCTACGCCCGCGGATGTATTAAGCTAATGTATCGATTTCTGTAGGGCGGGTCAATAGCCCGGTTGAGTTTTTCTGACATGATTGACATGAGTGGGGGCGGTAGTGGAGAGCGAGAGCCGTCGGAGCGAAGCAATGGAGGGCGAGTGTCCCCACGAGCCGCCTTCCGCTGCGCGGAAGAATAGGTGATAACGTGCATGTTCAGATAGAAAGATTGGTGCCGCGTCCAAAGCGGATTGTTCCGGGCGCGGGGGAATTGCGCGTCGATGGGGCGGGCATGTTCTCGGTTGATGTGGCGGCGGATGTCGCACGTCCTGCGTTGCGTGTGCTCCGGCGCACCTTGGGGCCGGGCTGGCGGGAGTCGGGAGCGCAGGCATTCCCGCCCGCTGGGTGTGCCTTCATCCGATTTAATCTGGTGCCGCATGTGACCGGGGTGCAATCCTATCGGCTGTGTGTCACGCCCGCAGGCGTTGAAGCCGAAGCGCAGGATCGCGCGGGTCTTTTTTATGCGGCCGTGACCTTGGCACAGCTTGTTGCGTTGTCGGGTGGTGCGCTACCGGTTTGTGAGATTGAGGACGCGCCGGACTTTGAGGCGCGCGGCGTGATGCTCGACATCAGTCGCGACAAGGTGCCGACGATGGCGACGCTGTTTGAACTTGTGGATCGGCTGGCTGCGCTCAAGATCAATCAGCTTCAGCTCTACACCGAGCACACTTTCGCCTATCGCGGTCACGAGGAGGTCTGGCGCGACGCGAGTCCGATGACGCCAGAGGAGATCCGCGAGTTGGATGCCTATTGCATTGAGCGGTGTGTGGAGCTGGTGCCGAATCAGAATTCGTTCGGGCATCTGGAGCGCTGGCTTGCGTTGCCGCGCTACGCGCCGCTGGCGGAACTGCCGCAGGGCGGCGCGCCGCTGCCGTGGGGCGGCGTACACGAACGGCCTACATCGCTCTGTCCGACCGACCCGCGCAGCCTCGCCCTGCTTGAGAATCTGTATGACCAACTGCTGCCGAACTTCACCTCACAGCTGTTCAATGTCGGCTGCGACGAGACCTTCGACTTGCGCGGCGAAGGCCGTTCGGCAGCGCAAGTACGCGAGCACGGCGAGGGGCGCGTGTATCTGGACTTTCTCAAGGAGATCCATGCACGGGTCACCGCACGCGGGCGGCGCATGGCCTTTTGGGGCGACATCATCATGCGTCATCCTGAGCTGGTGCGCGAGGTGCCGCGCGACGCGCTAGCGCTGGAGTGGGGGTATGAGGCCGATCATCCGTTTGACGAGCACGGGGCGCTGTTCGCTGCGTCGGGGCTGTCGTTTTACGTGTGTCCCGGCACGTCGTCATGGAACAGTCTGGCCGGTCGCACGACCAACATGCGCGCGAATCTCGCGGTCGCGGCCGAGAACGGGTTGCGCCACGGTGCCTGCGGCTATCTGATCACAGACTGGGGCGACGGCGGCCACTGGCAGCCGCTGACGGTGAGCTTCGCCGGCTATACGTATGGCGCGGTGCTGGCGTGGGGAAGTGTACGCAACCGGAATCTGGATCTCGCGCAGGCGATGGATCGTTTCGGCAGTGCGCAGGGGTATGGCGATGCCTTGTTGCGGCTGGGTGATCTCTATTTGCGGTGCGGCGCGTTACGCGGCAACGCTAGCGAGTTGTTCCTGCTGCTTGCCAAGCCGCGCGGACGCGCCTTGCCCGCTGGAATCACAACGGTAACGCTGCGGGATGTCCTCGGCGCGATTGACGGCATCGAGCGCGGACTGCCTGCTGAGCGGACGTCGGTCGTCAGGCAGGAGGTCCGTCACGTGATCCGGCTGCTGCGCGCCGCGTGTCATCGCGGGATCGCATTGCTGGACGGCACGATCGACACGCCTGCAACGCAGGCGTCGCTCGCGGCGGAACAGGAGGCGCTGATGACGGCGCATGCGGCTGTCTGGCGTTTGCGCAACCGGGAGGGCGGGCTGTCTGACAGTCTGGCGCGCATGGGGACGATCCGCCGTGAGTACACGGCGTAATCGATCAGAGACCTAACCATGAAACACATGAAACTTCATGAAACCAGAAACCAAGTGTCATGTGCTCAACTTGCACGCCAACCGTTACTTGAGATGCATGACTGCGCCGCCGTGGATGACGGTCAGTGTGGCGCTTTGGCTGAGGATCGCTTGCGAGCCGGTGCCGTAGACGACCACGTCATAACTGCCCGCGGTGGTTTTTTTCACATCGTTGAGTAACAGCCAGGAGGCTGTAGCGCCGGGGATGGCCGTACCATTGTGCCGCCATTGGAAGGCCGTGGCATTCGGGGAGAAGATGCTGAACAGGGCGTCGTCACCTGCGTAGATTTTTATGGAGCGCGGCTGGTTCCAGATGTCCGGGCGCGTTCCGGTCGGGGTGGCTGGCACACCGCGACGGGCAAGGATGTAGATGTCCTTGGTGGTGAACTCGCGCGCGTTGTAGGTGAAGGTCCAGTCGGGATCGTTTGAAGCATTCGGTTTGTTGCCGATACCGAGGCCGGGCGTCCGGCCGTTCGAGCCGAAGCTGACCAGAGAGAAGATCGTCTGACCCTGCGCGAAGTTATGAACCTGCATGGAGCCGTGGCCGACCGTCGTGATGGCGTCGATGGTGTCGCCCCAATCATAGTTGCTACCGCTTGCGCCCGGGATATTGAGGGCATTGCCCGTTCCGTAGTTGTTCGGCCAGAACTCAATGTTGCCGGCGGGGATACCTGTGCCGGTGCTGACACTGATGTCGGCGACATTGGCGGATGCGTAGATTGTGAGGTTACTGACGTACTGTTGCAGGCGGGCACCACGGTCGGCGGTTGGCACACCGATCATCGACAGGTCGTTGGTGTAGGCATCCATGGAGACCCAGACCCATTTGTGGACCCCGTTTGTATCGACTAGGTTCATGCAATAAGCGACGCGGTCGAAGGGCTGGATCTGCTGGAAACGACTCTCGTCAACCAAGTAGTTCGCGCCGTTGACGTAACTGACCGTGTTGCTGACGGGAAGGTAGGAGACAAGTTCGTAGTCACCATACTCAGGGACGTCGGCGAGCGGGCCGATAGGATAGGTGACGGGGGCGCGGAACGAGAGGGCGGTGCCGAGGGCGACCGGATTGGCGTTGAAGGAGCGGTCGCGCACGCCGGTGACGGAAACCGAGTAGAGCTGGCCGGCGGTCAGCGGCGAGGTCCGCAGGATCACATCCTTCTTGTTGGGGCTTAGCCAGGCATCAAGCACATTCACGTCGGATGAAACGGTGAAGAACTCAGGTGTGGCTGAGCTATCCGCCAACGGCTCGTTGAAGCCGAGCGCAATCTGGTCGAGCGTGAGCGAAGCTGTGGCGTTGAGCAAGATCGGGCGCGTCAGGTCGGCGATGCTGCCCGCGCACAGTACAAACACGTAAAGCCGGCGGTGGTTGTACGATCCCGCGTTGCTCGCGAAGGTCCAGTCGGGGTGGCCGGTCGGTCGGTTGCCGATGCCGATGCCGAGCAGGTTGTTGTTATTGAAATTGCTGATGGCAAAGAGTGTCTGGGTGGCGCCGGTGCCGTAATTGTGGACCTGCATGGAACCGTGACCGTTCCGGCTGCCGTTGGCACCGCCGTCGCCGAAGTCGTAAGTCGAGCCGCTGGCGTTCGGAATGCCGATCGAGTTCCCTGCTCCGTAATCGCTGGGCCAGAACTCGATGTTGCCGGTGTCGATGTCGGTGCCGTTGACGATGCCGTCCACGTTGGAACGCACATCCAAGCGCGTGACACGCGTCTGGAAGAAGCAGTTGGTGCCGGGGAGTCCGATCTTTGATGGGTCGGCGGTGAAAGCATCCATAGCGGTCCAGATCCACTGTGTCGGCGCGGTGCCGGCTTGGAGTTCGAGGTAATAGGCCACACGCGAGTAAGGCGGAAGGTTGTTGGTGTCGGCGAACACGGTGTAAGTCGATGCCGAGGTAAAGAAACTGCCGCGGACCGGCAGGTCAAAGGTGTACACGTGCCGGTATCCTTGGGCGTCGGGCACGTTTTCCGCGACAGGTTGCGGCAGGGGCGGGGCGGCAGTGGGGCGCACCAGCACATGCATGGTGCGGCGCGTGTAGTCACTGCCAGCGTTGCCCGCGAAGGTCCAGTCGGGGTGGCTGGTGGGGCGGTTGCCGATGCCGAGCGCAAGCGTGTTACCGTCGACGCCCCAATTGTTCATGGCGAAGAGCGTCTGCGCGGCGGCTGAATTGTGGAGTTGCATGGAGCCGTGCCCGCCGGGGTCGCGGCGGTCGCCGAAGTCGTAGGTGGTGTCACTGGCACCGGGGACAGCGGCCGCGTTGGTGGTGCTATAGTTGTGGGGCCAGAACTCAAGGTTGCCGCCGGCCATACCGCTGCCGTTGACGATACCGTCAACGTTGGACTTGACGTCGAGGTTGGAGACCGGCTGCTGGAAGATCGCGCCGGAGGCCAGAGTCGGCACGGCGATTTTTGTGCGGTCGGTCGTGAAGGCATCCATCGACGCCCAGAGGTATTGGACGGTGTCGTCCTTTTTGGTCAGTTCAAGGTAATAGGCGATACGGTCGAACGTATCGATCACCGGTGCTGTGCGCGCGCGGTTGACGCGGTACGGGGCGGCGGCGGCATTGAAGTTGCCGATGACGGGAATATCGAGCGTGTAGACGCATTCGTAGCCGCTCGCAAAGTCGTCGGCGTTGGTGCCAATGTTCGTGATGATCTCTGGGGGCAGGGCGGGGGCCGCTACTGGGAGCACAGTGTCGGGGGCCACCGCATTGGCGTTGGGCGATGCGTCACGGACGCCGGTGATCGTAAGTGTCAGCGCGGCATCGGCGGGCTGTTGCGAAGTCAGCAACCTGATTGTCCTGAGGTCAGCCTCAAGGGTGGCGTCGAATATCGCGACACCGTGATCGAGCGTGAAGAGGCGCGGGTCAGCGGAAGATGGGGCCAGCAGTTCGGAGAAGCTGACGGTCACGAGTCGGCGCGAGAAGTCGGCCTGCGCCGATAACGGCACCGGCGGGGTGGTGTCGCTCGCGTCGCGGCGGACCAGCACGTAGAGCGTCTTGACGGTGAAATCGCCGCCGTTACCGCTGAAGGTCCAGTCGGGGTGGTCTGTCGGACGGTTGCCGATGCCGATATCAATCACGTCGCCTGAACTCCAGTGGTTGATCGCGAAAAGGGTCTGGCGCGCGTTGTAGTTGTGCACCTGCATGCAACTGTAGTTGGCACTGAACGAACAGGTGTCGTCGAAATCATATTTGCTGGAGTTTGCGCCGGGGAGGCCGAGCTTATTGCCCGAGGTGTAGTTGTAGGGCCAGAACTCGATGTTACCGGAGGAGATGTCGCCGGTTACGACGCCGTCCACATTGCAGACAACATGCAGATTGCTTACAAACTGCTGATACACCACGCCGGAGGCGAGATTCGGGATGCCGAGCTTGTCGGCGCGATTGGTGAAGGCATCCATGGAGACCCACACGTACTGGAGGTCGTCCCCGGATTGCCGCTGGAGTTCGAGGTAATAGGCCACGCGATCAAAACTGCCGACATCCGCGCTGTAGTCGAACGCATAGGGGACGGTGGAACTGTAGTTCGGTTGGGTGGCGAGGTTGAGTTTGTAGATCGGCGCGTAGGCGGCGGATTCCGGCACGTAGTTCCAGTAGCCGCGGGGCATGGGTGGCTTGTATGCGGTGAACGTGACTTGGCTGTTGGCCGGGATTGTCAGTGCGGCGGGCTCGGTTCGGTCCTGGATGTTATTGAGCGTGATGGTGTAGGTGGTCTGCGGAGCCTGCTGCGAGGTGGCGAGCGTGACCGTCCGCAGATTGGCACCCAGCGTCGCGGACGTGACGGTCAGACCTTGGTCGATGGCGTAGTTCGCCGTGTTGGTGGCGCTGTCGAGCGAGAGGGGCTTGTTGAAGGTGATGGTCGCTACGCCCCTGTTGGCCACGGTGCCGAGGGCGCGGATGGGCGCGGGCTGATTGGGTGCGGGCGAGGTGCCGATGATGTTGGTGATGGCCGGGAACCAGGCGTTGGCCATTTTCTGGTAGCCGACGGCGTTGGGATGCAGATTGTCCGCCATGTCGCTCAACTCAAGATAGGCGTGCATGTCGAGAAAATGGACGCGGCGTCCCAGAGCCTGCTGGGCGGCGACCTTAGTCGGAACGAACGGGTTGAACCAGTTGGTGATGGCGGTGTAGTTCGGCTCGCCGCGCTTCATGAGGGTGGTGACGATGATATGCGCGCTCGGCTGGCAGAGCGCGATGCGCGTGATGAGAGCGTCAAGGCGGTCGACGGCATTCGTGAACCGTGTACCGCCGCCTGAGTCGTTGGTGCCGATGTGCAGGAGGACCACGTGCGGGTCCTCGATTGCCTCGAACCAGTCGAAGATGTTCTCGTAAAGGCCGACCGATGGGTCGGAAATTCTCCAGCCGCCATGCCCTTCGTGGTTGATTTCCGGCAGGTCGGGTGAAGGGTTGGCGGTCGAGGTTCCGACATAGTCGACGATATAAGACGCATTCGTGAGCATGTGGTAAAGCGGGGCCCGGTATCCGCCGGCGACCGGCGTGCCGTGGGTGATGGAGTCACCAAGCGGCATGATGCGGATCGGTGTTGGCTGGGCTGTCACGAACCCGGTGAGTAGAACGAAACCGAAAACGAGCGTCAAGGCGTTATATCGGGGCGTCATGCGTGACTCCTTACTTGAAGTAGACTTGTGAGAGATCTCCGTTACGCCAACCAAACGCACGGCGAACTTCACATCGTCTCAACAGTACTCTTTTCCCAAGTGTTTCGCAAGCCCCGTCTGCTTTTAGATTCGAGGTTTCTTTTCGCCGTTTCTGTTGTCATGCCGCGAATGTGGGTTTCCTGCACTTCCCTTTTCGGTTCCGTTTTTTCAGAGGGGATTCTGACCGGATTCTGACCGAACCTTAAAAAACTGTAATTTTTGATTTTTCGTGTTGCATGTGTGAAGGCAGTCGGCTAAACTACTCCCCGCGTTGTGTTATTTAGGAGGTTTCCGAATGAGAAAAGTTCTGAGCTTAGTTGGTGTGTTGGCCTTGGTGGCCTTTGTGTCTGTGCGTGCCGGTGAGTTGGGCGAGTCGCCCCGTTGGTACGTGAGCCCCGGCGTCGGCGGGATGTTCTTTGAAGGGAACCAGCCGGTCGACGAAGGGTTCAATATGCTGTTGCGCTTGGGGTATGACATTTCCGAGCACTGGTCGGTGGAAGGTGGTGTTTCGTGGGCGCCGAACATTACGAGCAATGGGCGTGGATCGAGCGACGACGGTCCGCGCGCGGGAAGCGGTGCTTGGGGGTCCGATGGCTACGTTAAGGGGCAGAGCATCCGTGGCGTTTTTGCGGACGGACTCTATCACTTTAACCGCTACAACCGCCTCGACCCTTATCTGGCTGCCGGTTTCGGGTATTACCGGGCGAATGATGACGTGTTCTGCGAGGGTGACGAGCGTACCATCGTGGGGCCGCGCGCCGGTGCGGGCGTGATGTACCATTTGAATGACCACTGGTCGTTGCGTGCCGACGCGCGCGCTATGATGGCGATAGACGAGACCTGTGAATTCGTCTACACGGCTGACGCCGGTGTCGCCTACCGCTTCGGTGGCGGGTCGGGCGAATCTGAGGCGGGCTCAGGCGCAGGCGCAGCGGCGCTGGCCGGGGTGCCGAAGGATTCCGACGGCGATGGCCTGACCGACGAAGAAGAGGCGCGGCTTGGCACCGATCCTTTCAACAAGGATACCGACGGTGACGGGCTGACGGACGGCGATGAGGTCAAGGTGTATAAGACCGACCCGCTCAATCCCGACACCGATTTCGACGGGCTGACGGACGGGCAGGAGGTTCAGATCTATAAGACTAATCCGCTCGACCGCGACACCGACAAGGGCGGTGTGGCAGACGGTCATGAGGTGATCGAAGACGGCACCAACCCGCTTGATCCGTCGGATGACCTGATGCTCTTCGAGGTCTACATTCAGTTTGACTACGACACCACGGTCATCAAGCCGGAGTACTTCGATGAGATCGGCCAGGTGGTGCGTGTGTTGCAGCGCAATCCGCAGGCCACGGCGGTGATCGAAGGCCACGCGGACCGCCGTACCCGCTCCAGCGCGAGTTACAACCAAGACCTCTCCGAGCGTCGTGCGCAGGCTGTGAAGTCCTTCATGGTCGGCAAGGGCGTAGCGGACGGTCGGCTGACACCGCGCGGCTACGGCTTCAGCCGTCCTAAGGTGCAGCCCGATTTGGTCAACGGCAATCCAGAGAACCGCCGCGTGGAGATCTATATCCGCGGTGCCGGTACAAACGCCGACAAAGTCAAATACGTGAATCCGTAACGTACTGTCCGGTGTTACGGAACGAATAACAGGAGGCCGCAAGGAAACGATGGTTTCTTTCGCGGCCTTCTGCTATTATTCGGCGCGATGAGGATCATTGAGCGATATGTCTTGCAAGCCTTCCTGGCCGCGTTTTTCCTGGCTTGGCTGGTGTTGTCGTTCGTGCTCTCGATCGGCCTGCTGGTGCGGATCGCGCGTCTGCTGATTGAGGGGCTGCCGTTGCGAGCGATCGGGCTTTTCCTGCTGGTGGGCCTGCCGGAAACGCTGAAGTTCACCCTCCCGATTGCCTTGTTGGTCAGTGCGCTCCTTGTCTTCAGCCGCCTGTCGGCTGACAGTGAGATCGCGGCGATGCGGGCGTGCGGCGTAAACCTGCTGCGTGTCATACGTTGGCCGGTGCTGATTGGTCTGATTTGCACCCTGTTCGGCTTCTATATCAACAACGAGGTAGTGCCCCGTAGTCACGATGTGCGGCGCAACCTGAAGAATCTGGTCAGCGTTGACGTCGGCCTCGACCTGCTGGATCCGGGGCGCATGATTGACGATTACCCCAAGCTCAAGATATTCTTTGAGCGCAAGGAGGGGAATTGGTTGCATGATTTGTTGATTTTCGATTACAGCCGCGAGGAGGTCACCCGCGAAATCCGTGCCGCAAAGGCGCTGGTCTCCACCAACGGAGCCGATATCGTGCTGGACATGTACGATGTGCGCGTTGATCCGATCGATGTCAACCGGCCGGGCGTCGCGTCGGCGAGCCGCTTCCGCCATGTGATCCCCGACGCCATGCGCCAACGCTCTCGCAAACGTAAGGAGAAGGACTTCCGTTTTCATGAACTGTGCGCGGAGATCAAGGTGCTACGCGCAAATGAAAATGCGCTGCCGCGCACCGTGCAGCGCAAACTGCTGTGCATCCACCGCACGGAACTTCAGGTCCGTCTGGTCTGCGCCTGCGCCTCGATCTGCTTCGTGCTGATCGGTGTGCCGCTCGGTATCCGCTCGCACCGTAAAGAATCGACGATCGGCATGGCCATCAGTCTGATGGTCGCGCTGACCTTTTATCTCTTCGTGATTTTGTTCCAGTCGATGGACAAGCATGACTGGTCCCGACCTTACGTTTTCATCTGGTTGCCTGTGGTGATCTGCGGCATCCTGGTGAGCTATCTCATCCCGAAAAACCTCTAGCGCGCCTGTATAGGGCGAAACAAGGAGTACGAAAAGTATGGCGACGATTCATCCGACCGCAATTGTGGACCCCCAGGCGACACTGGATAGCGAGGTGACGGTAGGACCGTACGCGATCATCGGTCCGCACGTCACAATCGGGGCCGGCACAGAGGTTCAGGCGCACGCATTTGTCAGCGGCCATACCACGATCGGTCAGCGCTGTCAGATTTTCCCCTTTGCCTGCGTCGGCATGAAAACGCAAGACCTCAAATACAAAGAGGGCGACGTTACCTATGCCGAGATCGGCGACGAAACGGTGCTGCGCGAATTTTCCACGGTGCATCTCGGTACAAAACCGGGCGAGGTCACCCGTGTGGGACAGCGCTGTCTGATCATGGCCTATTGTCATATCGCGCACGGCTGCAATGTCGGCAACAACGTGATCATGTCCAATGTGGCGACTCTGGCCGGCGAGGTGACGGTCGAAGATCACGCGATCATCGGTGGCCTCGCCGGTGTACACCAGTTCTGCCGCATCGGCACGTTTGCGATGGTCGGCGGCGCATCAAAAGTCCGGCAGGACTGCCCGCCTTACATGGTGATCGACGCATCGGGCGATGTGCCGCGAGTCGTGGGGCCCAATGTAGTCGGCCTGCAGCGCGCCGGTTTTAAGGCTGACGTGCGCAACGCACTGAAAGAGGCGTTCAAACTGATCTACCGCGAGGGGCTTAACCGTACCCAAGCACTGGAGCGCGTGAAATACGAGGTGGCCGATCTGCCGGAAGTGCGCCGGTTGATCGCGTTCTACCAGATGAGCCAGCGCGGCGTACACTAAGCCAGGTGCTTAATCCTCGTCATCCGCGAAGACACCGTTGTCGAGCTGGCCTGTGCGCGCCTGAAGGTCACGCCAGGCGTCGCGGAAAACGCGCAGGTAGGCGTCTTCCGGGCGCGCGATCCGCTCGTCCAGCAGGTGTACGACACGACGCTGTTCAGCGACATAGTCGTCAGCCGTGAAGCAGCCTGAGAAGTGGGCCAATCGCAGCCACAGGAGATAGGTGGTGAGCGCGTCGAAGGCGTTGTACTCGACGATCCTGCGGCGCTCGCCGCGATACCAAAGGCCGCAGACGTCATCGCCGGTCGTGTCTAGTTTGCCGGGAATGCCGCAGAGGGTGGCGATCTCGTGCAGCGAGACGGCGTAGGACTTGCCGAAACCAGCGACCAAGTCCATTAGATCGATGTCGTTGCTCTCCCACGGCTTGGCATTGATGCGCTCACACAAGTGCCTGAGCGAGAGCCCGTTCACAATGGCGCGTTGCGTCAAGATGCGCTGGTCGGCGTTGCGCGAGTTGAAGCCCACGAGCTGCGGTCGGTGTGCGCCCACGCCGTCCGCCAGGAAGCGGCGCAGGATGTAGGCCTCGTCCTGCGCGGTGTCCTCCGGTGCTTCGGGCAGCGTTGAGAGAAAGAGCTGCACCTCGCCGTTTTTAAGTGTGCGGCGGATGACGGTCGCGATTGAAACCACGCGGCAGATCACGGTGCGCAGAAAGGGCATCGGGTTTTCCGGAGTGGCACCGCCCTGTTCCCACATCACGTGCAGCACTTCGCTGTCCGGCAGTTCTTCGGGCAAACCGTAAACCAGACGTCCGGCGCGTAGATCGGGCACCCACTCGCAATCATAGGCCCACACCTCGTTTGCGATACTCTTGATCATGGGCGAGCCTCCTTTTGCTGTTTGTTGCCGGCGGTCAGGAACGGTTGTTCGATCTCCAGCGTGCCTGTGAAATCGGCCTCGACGCGGAAGCGCAGATGCGTGATCTGCTTGCTGAGTTTGATGGAGACATTACGCTCCGCGCCAGGCGGCGACAGTTTGCGCTTGGTGCTGCGCATCTCAAAAGGCTCCATGTGTACTTGATGTTGCGAGCCGTCCGGTGCGGTGGTGTACAGCACTACTTGATAAAAGACAGTACCGGAGAACGGCTCGGGCTTCCTGATGCGTCCACGCATCCGGACCGCATGCAGACCGGCACCGGCCAGATTGATCAGCGGCGATTCCAACCGTGCCTTACAGGCGGAAGAGTTGATGATGAGCAGCGTCGTTTTACCGTCGCGCAAGCCCGTACGGAAGGTCTGCTTGCTGCGGTCCTCGAATGCGTAGCGCCAGCCTTGCAGACGGCCGTTATCGTCCAAGGCGGGCGGCAGGAGAGGCAGCAGGTTTTTGTCATACGGCGCGAGTGGATAGGCCGCTAGGGGAGGCGGATCGTACGGTGGCACCGAAATGGCGAGCTGCGGCTGTCCGCTAGTACGACCAAGGCGGAAGGCTCCCAGTCCCGCGAGCAGGACTGTGCCCGCAATAAGTGCGCTTACCGCAAGCAGACGTGTGCGCCGACTTAGGGGAGGGACGCCCCGCGTTGCGGCTGCCGGGCGCGCATCGTCCATCTGCGTGTCGCACGGCGCGGCGGGCTGGGGCTGGGCTTTACCAAACTTTGGCGCATCGCGCAACACCGGCACATGCTGTTGCGCGGCCTTTTGCTGCACCCAAGGGTCATCGTCCATCCCGACGCCGTGCATGGCCGCTCGGTAGGAAGCGGTGTCGAAGGGCAATTGACGGAAGAGGATTGAGCGCGACCCGTCATCGTAAATGCAGTAGGACGAGCGACAGTCGCCCACGCGCGGATAGCCGACGCTGCCCGGATTGATGAGGTAACGTTTGCCCTCCTCCAGTTCAAAATCAAACGGCTCGATAAAGTGCGGCACGCCGCTTGCGCCGATCACATAGATCCCGGGTCGGTGCGAATGGCCCACAAAAAGCAACTGCTCGGGGGTGGTGTGCCAAGAGGGTAGGGCGTCCTCGGGCGCGACGACATACCGGAACTCGCCCGGCTTGGAGAACTCGCCGTGCGTGCAGCGGAACCCGGGGCCCTCGTAAGTCAGCGGAAGCCGCGCCAGCCATTCGAGCGCGGCGGGTGTCAGCAACTCGCGGTGGTGGGCTACGGCTGTTGCGGCGCGCGGCGAAAAGGTGACGGTCGGCAATCGACCGCACACGGCCGCGTCGTGGTTACCCATCAGTGTGACGTTCACCACGCTGTAAACGGATTCCAGTAGCTCAACCGGATGCGGCCCATATCCCACGACATCGCCCAAACAGATGATCTGCTCGGCCTTCATATCTGCCAAGTCGGCCAGCACGGTGCGCCAGGCCGTCAGGTTGGCATGCAAGTCTGAAACGATGGCGATGCGCATGGGGAACTGTAAAAAAAAGGCGGCAGGATCGCTCCTGCCGCATTGGCATCAGCGGCCGATTGGCCGATTAACCTGCAATGATCGCCTCGTTCGGGCACTCGCCGGCGCAGTTGCCGCAATCGATGCATGCGTCGGGGTCGATCGTGTAGATGGGCGTACCCTCACTGATCGCCTCAACCGGGCAAGCGTCTTTGCACAGGCCGCAGGCCACACATGCGTCTGTAATCTGATAAGCCATGGTATACTCCTTTTGGTGTTCGGCCGGCTCATACATCCGCGCATGGTTCCGGCAATCGAAAACGGGTAACGAATGGCCGGTATGATAGTGAAAGAGTGACGGATGGGCAAATGAAATTAGTTGGCTCGACATCCGTCAGCCTGCGTCGCTATACTGAACTGCAAACACACGGGGGTGCGTTTGCTATCGTGTGTCCGGAGACACTGCCGTGAGCGAGCCAAAAAAACTTTTTCTGATCGATGTCATGCCGTTGCTCTACCGCGGGCATTTTGTGTTCCTCAAGACGCCGCGCATGACCAGTACCGGTATCAACACCTCCGCGCTGACCGGTTTTGCCAACACGCTGTTGCAGATCCTGAACGAGCAGGAGCCTACGCATGTCGCTCTGGTGCTGGATTCGGAGACCCCGACCTTCCGTCATGAGCGCTACCCGCTCTACAAGGCGCAGCGCCAGAAGATGCCCGAAGACCTCGCGGCGTCGATCCCCATGGCAATCGAACTGGCCGAGGCATTGCGTCTGCCGATCCTGCGTGTTGACGGCTTCGAGGCGGATGACGTCATGGGTACGCTGGCCGCCCGCGCCGCCGAGCAACCCGGCTGGACCACTTACTTGGCGACGCCCGACAAGGACGTGGCGCAGCTTGTCGGTCCCGCCACCTATCTCTTCCGTCCCGGCAAGGCCTCCACGCCAGCCGAGATCTACGATGTCGAGGCGGTCTGCAACCACTGGAACCTCACCTCGCCTGCCCAGATGATCGACTACCTCGGTCTGGCTGGCGACGCCTCGGACAATATCCCGGGCATTCCGGGCGTGGGCGATAAGACCGCCACCGCCCTGCTCGCGCAGTATGGTGACATGGAGACCATTCTCGCAAACGCCGCAGAACTCAAAGGCAAATTGTCCGAACGAGTCGCGGATGGGGCAGAGAGCGCCCGCCAGAGCCGTATGCTCGCTGAGATCCGCACCGATGTGCCAGTGCCGGTTGAACTGGACGACCTGGTCCGCCGCGAGCCGGATATGGAGCAACTACGTGCCGTGCTCACGAAATACGAGTTGTTCGCATTCGGCAAGCGCCTGCTGGGCGATGCCTTCGAGGGCGGCGCACCAACCGCTGAGGATGCCTTTAAAACGCTGGCCGATGTGCCGCACACTTACATCTGCGCACAGACCGAGGCGCAGATCGACGCGTTGCTGCGCGCGCTGGGTGAGGCACCGGCTTGGGCATTCGACACCGAGACCACCGGCCTCGACCCGCGCCATGACCGGCTGGTCGGCCTCTCCTTCGCCACCGCGCCGGGGCGGGCGTGGTATGTGCCGGTGCCCGAAGATGACGAGGCGTGCCGTAAATTGCTGGCGCGCTTCGCGCCGCTCTTCAGTGATCCCGCCACCGTCAAGATCGGCCATAACGCTAAGTTCGATCTCACGATCTTGCGCCGGTACGGCATCACGCCGCGTGGCGAACTGCACGACAGCATGCTCGCCCACTACGTGCTGGACGCCTCCGAACGCCACGGCATGGACTATCTGGCGCGTCAATATCTGCACTACACGACCATCCCCATCACGACGCTGATCGGCGAGAAGAAGAAGGGCGTCGAGCAGGGTAACATGGGCGAGCTGCAGCCCGAGGAAATCTGCGACTACGCCGCCGAAGATGCGGACGTCACTTTGCAGCTTGATCGGCTGTTGCGCCGCGAAGCGCAGGAAGCCGGGTGCATGCGCGCGTTGACCGAGTGCGAGGAGCCGTTGATCCCCGTGCTGGTGGAGATGGAGAACGAGGGCGTACGCATCAACGCCGAGGAACTGCAAGACTATGGCCGCGAGTTGGATCGCGAACTGCTCCAGTTCGAAATCAGCATCCGCGACTTGGGCGGCGGCAACTTCAACCCCGCTTCGCCCAAACAGTTGGGCGAGGTGCTCTTCGATCACCTGAAGCTCGACCCCAATGCAGCGCGTACGCCCTCCGGCCAGTATGCTACCAGCGAAGACGTGCTGGTCAAACTGCAAGACCGGCACCCGATCATCCCGCAGATTCTCGAATACCGCGCGTGCAGCAAACTCAAATCCACCTACGTGGACAAGCTGCCGGCCTGCATTGATCCCGCCACCGGCCGCGTGCATACCTCCTTTTCGCAGGCCCTGACGGAAACCGGTCGGCTCTCCTCATCCGATCCCAACCTGCAGAACATCCCGATCCGGACCGAACGCGGCCAGCGCATCCGCAACGCCTTCGTGGCGCGTGACGAGGGGCATGTGCTGCTCTCGGCCGACTACTCGCAGATCGAGCTGCGGGTGATGGCAGCGCTCAGCCGCGACGAGGGGATGATCGAAGCCTTCCAGCGTGGAGCGGACATCCACACCGAGACCGCGACGCGCGTGTACGGCGTTCTGCCGGGGTTCGTCACGCCCGAGATGCGCTCGACCTGCAAGATGGTGAACTTCGGCATCATCTACGGCATCTCCGCCTTCGGCTTGAGCCAGCGCCTGAACGTACCGCGCAAACAGGCGGCGGATCTGATCGATACCTACTTCGAACAGTATCCCGGCGTCAAGACCTACATGGAGCGCGCCATTGCCGACGCCCGTGAAAAAGGCTACACGCAAACCCTGCTGGGGCGCCGCCGCTTCCTGCGTGACATCAACTCGCGCAACGCCACCTCGCGCCAGTCAGCCGAACGCAACGCCATCAACACACCGGTGCAGGGGACGGCGGCGGATCTGATCAAGCTGGCGATGGTGCGTGTCTACCGCGAGTTGAACGAACGTCGCCTGGCCACGCGCATGGTGTTGCAGATTCATGACGAACTGCTCTTCGATGTACCTAGAGCGGAGGTCGATACCGTGCGCGATTTGGTCAAGCAGGCTATGACCACCGTACTCGACATCGGCGTGCCGCTCGATGTCAGCATCGGCGTCGGCGACACTTGGTTGGAAACGAATAACTAATAACGAATAGCGAATAGTGGAGCCGAGAGAAGTAATAGGTAATAAGTGAGAGGTAATAGGTTTTCTCGCGGAGCACCGGGAGGGGCAAGCGTCTGCTTGACCGGCGGCGCATGCGCCGCTCACGCCCGCAGTACCGGCAGTGCCCGCAGTCCCCGCGCAGCAATCTGGAATGCGCTGGGCGTGGCGCCGCCTTCCCTCCGCGCTACGCGCGGAGGGTTTCCCGGCACTGCCGATCCTGCCGGGACTGCGGATCCTGCGGGTGCGTCTCTGCGCCTCTGCGTTAAATAAACAGCGGAGCCATGCCAAACAAACTCATGCACTAATTAACTTCTCCCGGCTTACGCCAGAGCGCGGTTCATGCGTTCGATGGCTTCGTCGATTTCGGCTGCGTTCTTGAAGCCGATTGTGGCGGCATCGATCTCTGACATCGACATGGCGAACCGTATTGCCTTCTCGCGATCTTCGGGGTCGGTGAAGGCGCCTTCGCCGATCAGTTTCATGCCGATAACGCCGTGGCCATTCTGGTGCATGATTTTGATCTGCTCCACCACCGGCTCGATCGTTGTACCAGGCGCGTTCCACTTCATCACTTCGCTGTCCGTATTCACGGCCTGAGGGTTGACGCGCACCAGATTGACCTCTACCCAGTCCGACGCCGCCGCGACGCGCAACGCCGGAAGCGAGTGGCAGGAGATGCCCTTGGCGCGGATTTTGCCTTGTGCCTGTGCCTTGTCGATCGCCTCCATCAGCCGGGCGCGTTCCTGCGGCCAAGTCGGCGTGACGGCGCAGTGCAGCAGCACGCAGTCGATATAGTCGGTCTGGAAAGTCTTCAGGTGGCGGTCGATCACTTCATCCGGTTTCTCAGGGTTACCGCCGATTTTGGACATGATGAAGAGCTGGTCGCGCGGCAGGTCTTTGATCGCGCCGGCGAGCCACTCGAAAGTCCGGTATGACTGTGCGCAGTCCAGATAGCGGACGCCGCGTTCGTAGGCGTCGCGCACGAGGCGGTTGAACCCCTCCTGGCCGAGATTGCGCTGCACGTTGCCGCCATTACTGCCGAGCCCGATGCCGAGTCGGCTCATCTTGATGCCGGTCTTGCCCAACGTAACGCGGTCAGTGGCACTGCGCCGCCTTCCTAGTGTGGCGCAAGCCGGGGTCAGGGCCGATGCGGCCAACATGGATGCGGAACTGGCCAGAAAACGGCGACGTGTGTAACGGTTGTTTCTCATAACAGCAAATCCTCCTCGTTCGTGGCGGCATTTTACAGGGAATGGCTGTGCGGGGTCAAGCGCGTACCGAAAATAACCGAATGGTGGACATGACGAACCGCCCATTTTTTGTTTAAATTGGACCATGAATCGGAGAAGGACGGCAGATAAATGCTTTAGGGGGGCATGAATGCCCGGGCGTAGTCGTTCAACGATCACAAGGAGAAGACGATGGATACGATGACATTCAATCGGAGGACATTTCTCAAGTCGACGGCCGCTGCCGCCGCCGTGTTGCCGACCTTCAATATCCTGAGCCAAGAGGCAAAGACCATTGGCCCCGATGATGATCAGGTCAACGCGGCCGTGATCGGCTACGGTGCCGAGGGTGAGATTTTGGCGGATGCCGCGATGAAGATCCCCGGCGTACGCTTCAAGGCGGTTTGCGATATCTGGGATTACCGTCGCAAGATGGCGCGTGGTCGTATGCGTTCGTTGGGCCACGAGGTCAACGTCTACGAAGATTATCGTGAGATGCTTGACAAAGAGGACAAGAACATCGATTGCGTGATCGTTGCGACCCCGGACTGGATGCATGCGGAACACAGCGTCTATTGCATGGAGAAGGGCAAGCACGTCTATTGCGAAAAAGAGATGTCCAACCGTCTGGAGAAGGCCAAAGAGATGGTTTTGGGTCAGCGCCGTACCGGTAAGATCTTCCAGATCGGTCACCAGCGCCGTTCCAATCCGCGTTACATCCACGCCATCAACCGTGTGATCCGCGAGGCCAACATGCTGGGCCGCGTGACCCATGCCTACGGCCAGTGGAACCGTTCGGTCGCCCCCTTCCTGACCGTGCGCGACCGCCTCAATATCCCGACGGAAACGCTCCAGAAGTACGGTTATGAGAACATGGAGCAGTTTCTCAACTGGCGCTGGTTCGACAAGTACGGCGGCGGCCCGATGGTCGACCTCGGCTCGCACCAGATCGACCTCTTCTTCTGGGTCTGGGACTGCGTGCCGGTCACGGTCACCGCAATCGGCGGCAATGACTATTACAACCGCCAGATGAATGACAACGTGATGGCGATCTACGAGTTTAAGACCAAGGAGGGCGTGATCAACCGCGCCTACTACCAGGTGCTGACGACCTCCAGTCGCGGTGGCTTTTACGAGCAGTTCATGGGCGAGAATGGCTCGCTCACCATCTCTGAGATCGCGGCCCGCGGTAACGCAGTGCAGCGCGAAGTGCGTGAAGGCGTGCCGGACTGGGAGCAATTCGCTAAGAAGGGTCTGGTGTTGCCGGTCAGGAAGCCGGTGGCCGCGACCGTTACCTCCAACGCGGCGCTCGACGTGCGCGTGACCGCCGAGGCCGATGGTTGGCCGTTGCCGGTCGACCTGCTCAAGCCGGCGCACATGCCGCATCTTGAGAATTTCTTCTTGGCGGTCCGTCGTAACAAGCCCGAACTGCTGACCTGCCCGGTCGAACTGGCGTACGAGTCGGCGGTGGCGGTGTTGGCGGCCAACCGTTCGGTTGCTGAAGGTAAGACCATTACCTTCAAGCCGGAAGATTTCAAAGTTTAAGTAGCGGACAGGTCCGACAGGTCTCCACCGGTCTGACAGGTCGGACGGATAGGAAGTCATCGAATGAAAAAGCTTCTCTCTATCATACTGGCCTGCGCGATCGTCCCGGCGTTCGCGAAGGTCGAATCACATTGGGACGGCGGGCGTAACACGCCGGTACACCGTTTCACCCTGAATGACGAGTTCGGCGATGTGATCGTGCCCGGCACGCCCAACGCTCTGCCGCTGAGCACGCGTCAGACCTGCGGTCAGTGCCATGATTACGACACCATCGCGTCCGGCTGGCATTTCAATATGTCCTGCACGAACGCGGCGCACGGTCGTCGCGGCGAGCCGTGGTTCCTGATCGATCCGCTCAGCGGGTCGCAGATCCCGATGAGCTTGCGCGATTGGCAGGGCACGCATACACCCGGCCAGATCGGCATGACCGACTGGGAGTGGGTCTACGCTTTCGGCCGTCACATGCCGGGTGGAGATCGTGCCGATCCCAAGGACCTCTACGCCGAAGGCGGGCCGCGCGCCCGCTGGGACGTGTCAGGGCCGGTCGAAATCAACTGCTTCGCTTGCCACAGCCAGAATGCGGACTACGACCATAGCGAGTGGGTACGTCTGATCCTGCGCCAGAACTTCCGCTGGGCTGCCACCGGCGCCCTCGGACTGGGCGAGATCCGCGGCATGGGCTCGCGTGTTGCCGACTATTGGGGGGTGTTGCGCGGTCTGAACCGGGACGACTCGGTCTTTGCCGTGCCGCCGCACGTGGTCTATGACATGCGGCATTTCGACGCCAAGAACCGCACCGTGCTGCAGGTCGGTACGCCGCGCAATGAAAACTGCTTGAGCTGCCACTCGACATCGCAGGCCGGCATGCCGCACAAAGACATCGACGGCGACGTGCATCTGCGCGCTGGTATGAGTTGCGCCGACTGTCACAGCAATGGCGAAAACCACGCCATCGCGCGCGGTTACGAAGGCGACACCACCGGCAAGATGGATAAGACCCGCGCTAGCGCGAGTTGCGTGGGCTGCCACGTGGGGTCGGATTGTGTGCGCGCCGGCCGTCACGGCGCACCTGCGCCGCAGCATGTCGGCATCCCGGTCAGTCACTTCAGGGAGCTGAGTTGCACGGTCTGTCACTCCGGCGTGACCGAGGACGGCGCGCTGGCGGAAGTGCGCACCTCGCGCGCCAACCGCATGGGTGTCTACGGGCGTGCCCGCTGGGCCACGCCGCAGCCGTTCATTCTGGAGCCGATCTTCGTGCGTAACGAGGCGGGCAAGATCGAGCCGCGCCGCATGGTCTGGCCGGCCTTCTGGGGCATCCGCGCTGAAAACAACGCCGCATCGATCTCGCCGTTCCGTCCCGAAACCGTGACGGAGACCTGCACGGACCTGTTGGACGTGCGCGAGCAGATCGGATTGATCCTAGGAGCACTTGCTTCCGACTCCAGCATTCCGGGAATCCCGGTGCTGGCGATCGACGGCAAGCTCTTCAAGAGACATCTGGACGGTTATGCTGAACTGACCGGCGACACGACACAGGCGGACGGGTTCTATTACCAGACCGCCACCAACCTGATCGCCGTCATCCCGCCCTTCGACCCGAACGCTGACACCGAGAAAATGAGCGATGAGCAGTTCGAGGTGCACCAGAACAGTGAGAAGCGGCTGGGGAACCTCTTGCAGACGCTTGATGCTTCGCCGATGGCTGTGACCAACGGCTTTGGCGCGGTAGTCTATGGCGACAAGCTGTTCTTCCGCGGCGGCGCTGCCGAAGCCATGATCAGCACCAACGTGCCGACCAAGGTCGATGCGTCGGTCGTTGGCTGGTATAAGGACGGTGCCTTCACCGCGCTGGTTTCCGATTATGCCACCAAGAATGTCAGAGAGTTGGGCGACAGCGCGTGCTCAATCACCGAGACGATGGTCGCTGCCGTGCTCAAGCGGCTCGCCGAGGCTGGACACGCCCGCGCGGTTTATGTCGCGCACGGCCAGATCTGGGAGTTGAAGGCCGATGGCAGCCTGAGCGCCAGAGTCGCGAAAGTCGCGGAGCCGGTCTCTTGGGCGGTGGGGCACGACGTGCGTCCCGCGCGTATGGCTCGCGGTGCGCGGCCATCCAAGTGTAACGACTGCCACACGGTGGGCTCCACGTTTTTCTTCGCCAAGGTCGCCTCGACCGGTCCGCTGCTGACCGCGCGCAAGCTGGTCAAAGCGCAGCACGATTTCATGGGCCTCAGCGGCAGCTACAACAAGGTCTTCGGCACTACCTTCTTGATGCGTCCGTTCTTCAAGGTCTTCCTCTGGACGGTCTTCGTGATCTTGATGCTGATCACGGTGGCCTTTGCGGCAGCGGCGGTGCCGGCATTGCTCGCCAAGGGCGGCATCCCGTACGGCAAGCCGTCCGAACGGCTGATGGCGATGGTCGATCGCGGCACGGCGATTACTTTAGCACTCGCCAGCACGTACCTGTGTCTCTCCGGATTGCTGGGCTGGAGCTTCCATCTGATGACCGGCTACATCTTGGTCTTCCACATGGTGGGCGGCGGACTCTTTGCGGCCTGCCTGCTGGTGCTGATCTGGCTGCGCGGCGGACGTCGCATTGTGAACCCGCGGCGCAACACGCTCTGGATGATCGCCATGTTGCTGGGTGTCGGCGTGGTCTTTACGGCGGTGGCGCCGATGATGACCTGGTTCGGCGAAAGCTGGCAGTGGCTGATGCTCTGGTGCCACCGCCTCGTGACGATGGCGTTCCTGGCCGTTGCGGCCTGGATGCTGCTCACGGGCGGGCGCAAGGAGTAGCGCGGCATTTGTTCTATGACATCCCAGGTCCACAGGTTTGAGCACCAAGCCATGTCGACGGTGTTCGAGCTGCTGATCGCGACAGAGGATCGGCAGCTCGCCCAAAGCGCGGCTTATGCGGTGTTCAAAAAGGTGGACAGTCTGGAGGAGCTGATCAGTCGCTTCCTCGACGTGAGCGAGGTGGCGCTGATCAGCCGCCTGAAACCGGGCGAGACCTTTCGCGTGGCACCGGAGCTGATGGAGCTGCTGCTGACCGCCACGCGCGTTTGCGCGGCCACGCAAGGCGCGTTTGACGTGACGGTCGGTCCGGTGATGGACGCTCTGCGCGAGGTCAAGCACCGTTGGCGCGCGCTGACGCCGCAAGAGCGCGAAAGCGCTTTGGCCGCATGCGGCATGAACCGGTTGGTCATTGATACCGAAAACCTGCTGATCGCGGTGCAGCCCGACCGCATGGGACGCGCCTCACCGCTGGAACTGGATTTCGGTGCCATCGGTAAGGGTTACGCGCTGGACGTGGCATGCCGCATGCTGACGGAGGATTGGGACTTTACCGATTTCCTGATGCACAGCGGCACCAGTACCGTGATCGCGCACGGGACGATGGGCGATGGTCAGCCGGGCTGGCCGGTGAGCGTGGGCGGCGATTGGCGCGAGCGCGCTGGACTGCACCATGTGCGGCTCAGCGGCGGCGCGATCAGCGGGTCGGGCTTCGATGTGAAGGGCGCGCACGTTGTGGACGTGCGTCGTGGTGTCGCGGCATCGCGGCACCCTGCCGCGTGGTCGTACGCCCCGACGGCGGCGGTGTCGGATGCGCTTTCGACCGCCTGCCTCGGATTGGGATGGAGAGAGATTTGCGCCGCGTGCGCGGCGTTGGAAGGATGCGGTGCTTTGGTGGCGCGGGCGCAGCCCGCGTGGATGGACCGGGTGAGAAGTCCGGTGAGGCAATATGGTGCCTTCCCCACCGTTTAATGAAGTGAACGCTTTTAGGGTCTGACGGGTCGGACAGGTCTGACAGGTTGGACGGGTATGAACAGAAGAGAGAAGGAGGAGGACACATGAAACACACTGGAATGATATTGGCGGCCGTTGTGGCGGGCTTTGCCGTGGTGGCGGGTGCGCAGGACGGTGTCAAGGTACAGTTGAAGATTGAACTGCCGAAACCGCAGTTTACGGGTACGCCCAAAGACATCCGCTCGCCGAACCTCGAGCCGGCCCGCGGCGGCAGGCCGCGCCCTCCGATCGATGTTCCGGCCGGTGCTGACAAGGTGCTCTCGAAGGACTGCAAGGTCACGTCGAGCGATCCTGAGCCGATCATCGGTGAACTGTCGTTCATCACTGACGGCGACAAAGAGCACGACGCTGCGACGTACGTTGAACTTGGTCCCCAAACGCAGTGGGTGCAGGTCGATCTGGGCAAGGAGAAGGAAATCTATGCCGCGTGTGTGTGGCACTACCACGGCGAAGCGCGCGTCTATCGCGACGTGATCTGCCAGATTTCCAATGATCCTGACTTCATCGATGGCGTCGTCACGGTCTTCAACAACGACCACGACAACTCCTCGAAGCTGGGTGAGGGCAAAGAGAAAGAGTACATCGAGACCAACGAGGGCCGTCCTTTCGCCATCAGTGGCGTGAAGGGCCGTTACGTCCGCTTCTACAGCAAGGGCAACACCTCGAACGAGATGAACCACTACACTGAGATTGAAGTGTACGGCAAGCCCTGATGCGAGTTAGGAGGGAGGAGTTAGGATTTAGGAGTTGATGCTTCTGAATCCGACACCCGACTCCAGTCAAAGGAGCGGTGCGGTAGACATTGAGTCTGCCCGCCGCTCTTTTTTTGTTGGTGACAGGGGGAGGGGAACTTGTCCGGCGGCGGTCACGCCGCCACTTCGAACGCAGAACGCAGAACGCCCAACATCAAACATCGAAGTGCAATGGCCGCACCTATTTGGTGCAGAACGCAATTTCTGATTGGAACCACGGAACACACTGAACACACGGAAACAGAGCCATGCCTTTCCGTGTGTTCGGTGTGTTCCGTGGTTAAACAATCGATCCCGATAGCGATCCCGATCCCGATTTGGATGAAACCATGAAACCTTGAAACCAGAAACCAAAGAGAGTTGAAGGTTCAACTGCTCTTTTTAGGATGAAACATCTGTGGATAGAAAAACAAACGTTCAATTCGCCACGATGTTAATCAAGCGGTTGGGGACGCAGATGACCTTGCGGATCGTCTTGCCGTCCAAGGCCTCGCGCACCGCATCCTGCTCCAGCGCGAGCCGCTGCATCGTCTCCTCGTCGGCCGACGACGGCATCATGACGCGCGCCTTGGGCTTGCCCAGCACCTGCACGAGGATCTCCACCTCGTCCACCTTGAGATACTCTTCGTTGTACTCGGGCCAAGGCTCGTAGGCGAGCGTCGTATCGTGACCCAGACGCTCCCAAAGCTCTTCGCCCAGATGCGGCGCGAACGGGGACAGCAGCAGCGCGAAGGTCTCCGCCGCCTCGCGCGGCAGCGGCTTGGCGTTGCCGGAGAAGCCATTGACGAAGATCATCATCTGGCTGATGGCCGTATTGAAACTCATCGCATCGAGATCGTCCGTCACCTTTTTGATGGTGGCGTGCAGCAGACGGCGCTGCTCCGCGTCCAACGGGTCATCCATGATCGGCTGTTCCACAACCATACGGAAGGCACGCTTGAGAAAACGGAACACGCCCTCCACACCTTTGGTGTTCCAAGGCTTGACCGCCTCCAGCGGCCCCATGAACATCTCGTACAGGCGCATGCTGTCCGCGCCGTACTCGCGGATGACATCGTCGGGGTTGACCACATTCTTCAGCGACTTGGACATCTTGGCCGGGAACTCGACGAGCTTCTCGCCGGTCTCGGTATGGAAGGCACCCTCGGTGCGTTGCTCCACCAGTTCCATCGGCACCAGCGCACCGCGCG
>Ga0255343_1000970_pt1 | contig 41571 bp, 34 predicted proteins | sample wastewater_treat_4_FD_192413 | JGI IMG/M metagenome (GOLD analysis project Ga0255343, IMG submission 192413) | Wastewater microbial communities from Lulu Island WWTP, Vancouver, Canada - plant16 | ecosystem: Engineered > WWTP > Wastewater > Unclassified | place: Canada: Vancouver, British... | reverse complement strand
AGTAAAAAAATTCGCTTTACCGGGGGCGAACCTTTGGTAAGAAAAGGGATGGGCTTGTTTTTAATGCAGACCAGACAGCTATTTCCAGACATGGAGATGGCTCTTACAACCAATGGCCTTCTTTTAACAAAATACTTGGAGCAATTAATAAAGTCTAGGATAAATTCTTTAAACATTAGCCTTGATACTCTAGACTCTCAAAAGTTTATTAGTTTAACTAAAGTAGATGGTCTAAACCTTGTATTAGACGGAATAAGAGAGAGTTTAAGGCAAGGGATCGAAAATATAAAATTAAATACTGTATTGATAAAGGGTTTCAACGATAACGAAGTATTAGATCTAATAAACTTCTCAAAAAAAGAGGGTGTTTTACTAAGATTTATCGAGTTGATGCCCCTTAATGACAAACTTTGGACTAAACAAGGATTCATATCAGCGAAAGAAATATTTTCTATATTAAAAAAGCATGGAGAATGGGAAAGAATTGAAGGAATCTCACTATTTGATGGTCCTGCCAAGTATTACAAAAATACAGATACAGGACAAAAAGTGGGTATAATCGCTGCTGTGTCAGATCATTTTTGCAACAGTTGCAATAGATTGAGAGTTACGTCTGCTGGTTACTTAAAAAAATGTCTTTTTTCGGACCAAGATTTGCCGTTAAGAGAGCTCATTGCTAATAATGACCGCGATGCATTAAAAATCGCAATATTAAATCATATGGAATCTAAGCCTAAATGCTGGAAAGATATAAAAAAAGGGGACAGTAATATGTCCGCTATAGGAGGTTAGAAAATGTCTGAATACACTCACTTCGATAAACAGGGACACCCAACGTTAGTGGATATAAGTGGCAAAGTAAAAACATTACGCAGTGCTACTGCTGAAGGATGGATTATTTTACCAGATTCAGTTTATACTGCAGTATTTTCCGGTTCTGTAAAGAAAGGAGATCCTTTTTCAATCTCAGAAATTGCTGGGATAATAGGTGCTAAAAATACACCGTCTATTATACCGCTTTGCCATGCAATTAAGCTTGATAAAATAAATGTTAAGTGCAGTTTAAATGCAGAGAAAAAAGCATTGCACATTGTATGTGAAGTTAAAGCCAATGAAAGTACTGGAGTAGAAATGGAAGCTCTGACCGGAGTATCAACTGCAGCTCTCTGTTTTTATGATATATGTAAGGCTCATGACAAGGGAATGATAATAAAAGACATCCGTCTAACTCAAAAAAGCGGTGGAAGAAGCGGAGAATGGACTGCTGAGGGATATTAGATATGAGAATATTAAGGCTTTATGCACCTTCACTTATTGGAGATCATACATTATGTTATGTACATAAGAATATAAATGGAGAGAGTTTCGTTAATGGAACGCCTCTAAAAATAAAATTAGTTTATGCAGGAGAAAAATTAAAGGATAAAGATAAGAAGGATTCATTAATTATAATTGTCTCACGTGAAACAGAACTCAAAGACGGAGATTTTCTTATTTTCAAAGAATATGGCACGCTTCTTAGATGGGACAAAAAAAGCGAACTATTAAAAGTGAAAATACCTGGTTTTTTGAGTGTGTCAACTAAATTCACGGTATGGCTACCATTATGTGTGGCTTTATTAACAATAAGTGATAAGGGGTATCGAGGAGAAAGGATAGATACTTCTGCACCAAAACTCGAAGAACTTGTTTTGTCACAGGGAGGAATCGTCATGGAGCGAGATTTAGTGCCTGATGACATAGAAGATATTGTTGAAAGAGTAAAGCGTTGGTGTGACAAGGGGTATAATCTAATACTCACAACCGGAGGTACTGGCATATCCGCGAGAGATAATACACCTGAAGCACTAATACAACTCGCTGATAAAACAGTTCCTGGTTTTGGAGAAATGATGCGTATGAAAACATCACGTTATTCAAAGCACTCTTTCTTGACACGCGGTTTGGCTGTCGTAAGAGATAAAACTCTAATAATAGCTTTGCCCGGAAGCGAAAAAGGTGCAACTGAGTGTTTTAATGCAATTTCTAGCGGAATAAGACATTCTGTAGAGATTTTAGCTGGCCTAGTTGTGAACTGTTCAAATAGGGACTAATTAATTAATTTAAAGCAATTTGAAAGAAGGAAGGATAAGGATGGTAGATTTAAATAACCTAAAAAAATATGGTATAGATGTCGAAGAGGTTGAGCGTAAATTTAAAAACGATATAGATTTTTATATTAAAAGTATCAAAGAATTTCCAGAAGATAAAAACTTTGAAAAGATGCAAATATATATTAACAATAATGATTATAAAAGTGCATATGAACATGCAAAAATACTAAAAAGAATAGTTGGGACACTACATTTCTACAGTTTTTATAATAACTTGCGGACAATTACAGATCTTTTGCGTCCATGTGAGCCCGTCAATACAACCGAAGCACTATTATCTTTAAAAGCAGATTACGAAAACATATTAAAAGCTATTAGCCTTGTAGGTTAAAATAATAACGACACAAGGGGCAACAACGAGATCAATTTTCCGTTGTTGCCCCTTGTGTTCGATTCTATTGGTAAGTAAAAATGGTGGAGATGATCGGATTTGAACCGACGACCCCTTCCGTGCGAGGGAAGTGCTCTCCCGCTGAGCTACATCCCCATTAAAACTACTGTGGTAGTTTATCACTTACTATTCGCTTGTCAACTTTAAAAAGTCATTCTAGCTTATTTACTCAGAGAGATCCACTAGCTTTGCTTTTACTCCATCAATTAGATTTAACTTGTGTTCTAATTCTTTTGATACTTTTAATTCAGAACACAATTGAAGTATTAATAGTCCTTTAGGAGAACACTTGTCAAGTACATTATTGTGTAATCCCAATCTGACAGAAATAGCACATCCGTATTCCGTTAAAGTTTTTTGTACCTCAATGGCAGTTGATTCTCTTTGCTCAACTCTTATTGCCATGATTTGTAAACAGTTCATCTTTCCATCTCCTTTTTTGTATTGATTTAATTGTAAAAACATAGATAGCCTTGTTTATTTTTTGTTATATTAAAGAGGAATCGGCAGAAATTAAAATGTCCTTAAATTTATGTTTTATATTTATTCCGTTTCAGGCTCAAAGTCTAAATCATTTTCTATCGCACAATCATTACAAACGACGACAGTTTCTCCATCTTCTGTTATTGCCTCATGAAAAAGATCACAACACTCCTTAAGCACCCTGCCACAGATTGTACAGCAAAGCATATACATCCCCTCCTTTGTATATCTTTCACTCGTTTTATCGTATCTATACACAATGAAAAAAATTTGATTTTATTTCTTCCCAATATTATATACATAAGAGCTAAACAATGTAATTTATATTTAAATTTTAATCGCATTATAAAGCTAATATTTTAATTATTAGCTTAGCAAAACATATAGTGAATTGGAAACGAATTGTGTTATATATTGCTAAAATTAAAATTTTAGCAACATAAATTACGCTGTATTAAAAGCAATTAGCTCATTATAGTGTTAAAATTAAATACTGTGATACCTTTCAAGAATAACTTGTCAATAGGTTGTACAGCACTTACCCTTAAACTACAAACAAACGAAATAGAAATTTAAAAACTATAAAAGTAATAAGATAGGGAAACACTAATATTTTATGAAGGAAAAGACATGAGATAAACGTAGTAATTGTAATGTCACACTTTAAATATAAAATAAAAAACAATTCATGCATAAGACTATGTTTTTAGAATGATTATTCGGGAGAGAGTTAACATGAGTGTAAGCGTTGAGAGTTATTACCATATATCAGAAAAACAAAAGCGCTTGGCAGAAATTTATGAAAAAAACAAAGAGAAGGCTATTTTTATTGTGCCTTCAGGTATGGACAGAGAGTATTTATTAGATTTAATTTCTGATAATGGTTCGTTTCTCGAAGAGCGTCCGAAAATTTGGGTTTGGAGCGATCTTTATAATGAGTTAAATATTGTCGCAGAGGTTTCTCCACGACATGTACTAGATCCGACTGATCACCTTTTTATTCTAAAACATCTATTAAACTTATTTGTTAAAGAAACAAAAAATGCTGGGTTGGACTTGCCGCCTGGGGTAGAACGACACGGTTTTGTAAAAATACTTGGGGAAAATATTCGCGATTTGCTCTTAGAAGGAGTGTTGCCGGAAACATTAACAGAGAAGATTAGCGAAACGGAAGGAAACAAAACTTCTCCGGAGGCAATTTTATATCGTCTTTATTCAGATTATTTGTCATATTTAGAAAAAAATAACCTCCTAGACAGTGCTCAGATTGCAACAGAAACGAGTAAGTTGTTAAACAATACCAAAGTGCGTAGCTACTCGAAAGAGCATAAATTTGTTTTTATAGGATTTCTTACATTTACCGGAGGTCAGCTAAATTTAGTAAAACATAGCTTTGACAAAGAGGTAGAAAAAATATTTATATTACCAAATTCCGGCTTAGAATATAGACATGACTCAATAAAACAGATATCAGACTATAAAGGATATAAAGAAAAAACAGCAATAGAAATAAATTATATGGAATTAAATGCTAGTAATGCGTTTTTACAATTTAATGCTATAGCTAGAGAATTGGCATTATGGCTACATGACAAGAGTGATTTAAGTAAAATTGGCGGCTTTACAAGTTTTGGGGATATAGGAATACAAGTACAAGAGAAACGACTAAAAATACTTAAGAGCGCTTTGTCACGCTATAAAATCCCCTATAACCTGCAAGTTCGGGAAAATGTTGGTGAAACCTTATTGGGTGAATTGCCCAAGTTAATATGGAGCGCATATTCAAGTAACTGGGATACACACGAAACACTTTTACTTTTGTCTTCACCCCTCATTCATACTGAAGATTTTAATTTTAAAAACTGCCTAAAATATCATCCGCAAGGTCAAAAAAAATGGGAATTAAATCTTAAAAACCAGGAAAAGATGTTAAAAGTATTTAAGAGAATAATAGGTTTTTGTTCGGAGATTAGGACGGGAGGTTCTCCAGTAACAGTATTGAGCACATGGAGAGATTTTATTTTAGATCTTGATATTACAAATAAAATAGGGCCTTTAGTTTCTACCCAAGTAGAATTAGATTCAGAGATAAAGAATTTTGCGTATAGCATTAGAGAGCTAGAGAGAAAAATAAAAACAGTTGAAAGTTCTGATAAAAATATTAAGGAACTTCTTAATGTGTTTTTGTCGGGTTCGGATGCGATTAATTACATATTGGATTGGAATGAAAATGCCAAACTTCCTATGCCGCTCCAGCAAAATGGCTCGGTTACTGTATATGTAGGCTCCCCTCCTGTATTAGCTGAACATAGGTACTGGATTATGACTGATGTGGACTATGACACATGGCCGGGGAAGTTTAAGGAGTCTCCCCTTTTAAGTGATGAGAATAAAGAAAAAATCAACAATATAACAGTTAGTGATGTTGAAAAAGAAAGTGACGCATTTGTACTATATCTTCCTAACTTACATGACAAAAGAGAGCAAAGAGAATCTCTTTTTAGAAGATTGATAGCGACAGGTGTAGATGGAATAATTTTTACACGCTCTTTAAACGATTCAAATGCCAGGCCCGTAGGCAAAGCACAATTTCTAGAGTCGATAAAAACTAATTATCCCGCTAAAGGGGAAATATTATATCCTTTGTTAAGTTTGACACCTGATAAAAACGAGACATGGTTTTCTGGAGCCGAAGTAAGTGAAGGAGAAAAAAAGATTGACAGGGACAGAATGCCAAGAAAAGTAGAATGGGGAGAAGATTTTTTAGAAAAGACAGTTTCTCTTAGCTCATTAGATGAGTGGATAAAATGTCCTTATCGCTATTGGTGTAAGTCAGTGCTTGGGCTAGAAAAGACAAGGACAGATCTTTTTGATCCTCTGTCTGCCGGTAGTTTTGTACATAAGCTATGGGAGCTTTCTTGGTTGGAATATCAGAAAAATAATAAACAAAGTTTTGTAATTTTAAGCAAGAAATATTGGGATAAAGCAGCTGAAGAATACCCTAACCTAATAAAAGATGGAAGATTAAAAAGACAAGCAGATAGACTTAAGAAACAAGTAGAGTCAGTAGCTTTGTTGCTTGATAAAATTGAAAAAAACATGTCAGGAAGAACAAATGTGGAAATAGAGTCTTGGTTGCCGGAATTAGATGTTGGCGGAGTAAAATTTAGAGGGAGATTGGATAGAGCTGATATATTTGAATCTGAAGATGTGAAACGCATGGTAATTCTTGACTATAAGCTTGGAGATGCAAATAAACACAAAGATGATTGGCAACTTGCTGCATATTCAATAATAAAACAAGGGAAAGGATACCGGCCTATAGGTTACGCTTGGGTAGGGCATAAGAGTGGTACTTTGTGTGGGTATTTTATCGATAATGAAATAAAAGAAGTTTATGAAGCAAAAAACACTAATAAAGAATTAGATGATTTGTTAAAAGAAACAAAAGAGCATATACATGATATGGCGGAATCTATTAAAAAAGGGATATATGAGGCGGATTATAACTCTCTCGCCTGTAGTAGGTATTGTGAGTTTTATACAATTTGCAGAAAAAAAGAAGCTGTTTCTTATGATTTAGAAGAAGGCGAGGATGATAATTTTGGAGGTGGTTGCAATGAATAATACTGTCTTTTTTCGTAACGAGTGGGAGAAGGACAATATTAATGGAACCAGCTCTCAAATAGAAGCAATAAGAAGTGAGAAAAAATTGACAGTTGTAAGTGCTGGAGCAGGAACAGGTAAGACACAAACTTTGTCACAAAGATTTGCTTGGCTGCTGGCCCAGGATCCCGACTGCAAGGTAGATGAAATTCTTGTGCTGACATATACAGAAAAAGCGGCAAGAGAGATGCAGGAGCGGATAAAGAAGACTTTATTGTCTTGGCACGAAAAATCTAGCAGTAATCTTCCGCATTTTAAGCAAAGAATACAGTATATAGATGATGCTCATATTTCAACAATTCATTCTTTTGCAATGAAGGTAATTAGAGAGTCAGGCCTACTACTTGACATAGATCCTGGGGCATCTATTACAACTGCACCGAGTGAAGATTTATGGTGGAAAACTTTTTCAGAATCTCTCGCAGCATTGTCCAATGAAAAACTATTGCAAATATTGAACGATAAGGAATGGCAGGAGCGCTGTGAAGAGCTCTTTAACAATGAATTTTTCAGTGAATTTGTTTCCTTTTATACACCCAAAAAACTAACAAAAATGGCAAAAGATGCATCAGAGAAATTCGGGAGTTATGGAAAAACTCCAGATGAAATATGGAATCAAGACAATTGCGCTCTAATTGAAGATGTAAATAGCCAAAAGAAAATATTTGTGGAAATATGGAACTTGTGGCAAGAAGAAGTCTTTTCAGATGTCTTTGTAAGGGAAGAGCTAATTAATAATCCCTTAAGTTTTGAAAATTTAAAAAATATTATGTTAGATTATTCTGAAGCAGAGTTTTCTAGCGTGTGCCTAGAAACTTTCGCAAAGCAAATATTATACTCAGGATTAGCAAAATTACCTGGAAACTCAAAATTGAAGGATGCAATTGGAAGGATAATATCCTCTATAGAAAATAAAAATTTAAAAACTTGGAGAGATGAGGCCAAAGTCAAGGTGTTGATGGCTTCTATGCCCTCTAATAGTGAAATTGCGTTGTTGTCGCTTTTGAATAAAACTGCAGCGATAGGGTGGCAGTGTTGGGAATCATTGCGAAAGAAAGAAGGCATACTCACCCATAACGACCTAATTCGCTATGCGTCAGATGTTTTAAATAAAAATAAAAAATATGGGGAGAAATTCAAGCATATTTTAGTCGATGAGTTTCAAGATACTGATAGACTTCAGGAGGATATGTTGCAAGCTCTTTGGAAAGATATGGGCAGCACACTTTTCATAGTTGGAGATATAAAGCAATCAATTTATCGTTTTCGTCACGCGGATTTATCAATATTTCAAAAATATATTCGTGAAGCAAAATGTGGTAATGCTCCTAATAGCCTCTATGTAACTCTCGATAAAAGTTTTAGAACACACGATCTTCTTCTTAATAAAATCAATAGCATATTTGAGTCCTTATGGCCAGCAAAAAAAGATGTTACTTGTCCTTTCGAATATGAACCGCTAGTGGGAGCAGAAGGCGATGCTATTTGGTGGGAGAGGCGAAACCAAAACCCCATAAACCCGACTCTTGAAATATTATTAGGTATTGAAGCAAGGGAGCCTTATTTTAATAAAAAAGGCGAAGAAAAATGGGGGAAAAATGAAAATATAAAAGAAATGAGAACAAGATGTTTTAAGGAGTTAGCTGTACGAATAAAGGAAATGATTAATTCAAAAACACAGATTTGGGATAAAGAAATAAAAGAAGATAATAAGTTCAGAGATGTCACGTGGAAGGACTTTGCCGTTCTTGTTCCTTCCAGAACAGTATATTCAGAAATAGAGTGTGCATTCGATGAAATAGAGGTACCATACAGAATTTGCACATCAAAAGATTATTTTGCCAGAGGAGAAGTAGCAGACATAATAAATTTAATTTCACTGCTAACTCAGCCTGAAGACCCATATCTTTTGGCAGGGTGGTTGGCCTCTCCATTTAGTGGAGTAGAGCCTAAAGTAGCAGAAGATACACTGTTTGCAGCTTATCGATTAAAAGTAAAAAGAGAGCCAATAAGGCTGAGTGATGTAGTAAAAGAAAAGTTGCCAGAAGTATGGAAAGAGCTGATGAGACTAAAGGCTATTGCAGATCTTGAAGGGGTAGTAGATCTAATACATGAGATAATAAAAGTTCCACATTATCTGAAAGCCTTTGAGCCTAGAATGAGAAATCGGGTAACAGCGAACATTGTTGCTCTTGCAGATTTGGCAAATGAATATGAATCAGTACAGGGGCGCTCTCTGGTTGGATTGTCAGATTATTTGCAATATGCATCAGTGAACGCAGGGCAAAAAGAAGAACCTACTGTTTTAGACGAAGAGCATGATGCAGTACAAATAATGACAATTCATGCATCAAAAGGACTAGAGTTTCCTATTGTGGCTTTAGTCGGAATTGAAAATGATGTTAAAAAAGTTTCCGGAATCAGTTTATCCTTGAAATATGGCATTCTGTCTCCAGTAATACCAGACTTTCTTTTTTATGAAGATGAAAACTTTGGGAATAAAAATACTGTTTCTGGCATTTGGCATTCAGAAATTGAAAATAAAATGGAGTCTGAAGAGCAAGAAAGACTATGGTACGTAGCTACAACAAGGGCAAGAGAGAAGCTTATACTTTGTGGTACGTTAACGTGCGAAAGTAGTGATAACAAAATATCCGAGCCCAAAGACAACAGTTTTTTAAGTCATTTGTTTAAAGTGGCTAAAATAGAAATACCACAAAGAGAGACAGATGAAAATAAAACACTTGATTTAGCCCACTCTAAATTAGATTTCTGTAATGTTTCATGGCTCACAATAGATAACAGTACAAAAAGATTGACAGCAAGACGAGTAGAGAAACAAATAAAAGCAAAAGCATTAGAATTAAGAGAAGAAGATACGGCCACACTTGCTCGTTTTTCGGCATCTGCTTATGCAATGCTTAGTTGGTGTCCTACTGCCTATCGTTTGGCATATCGACAAGGGAAAGAGATGCTATGGGTTAATAAGAGCGAGGATGGTGTTGGAGGAGCTGATTTTGGAAGTTTAACTCACTGGTTTTTAAGCAGATGGGACTTTGATAAAAATTCTATAAATGTTCTTGTCCCGGATGAAGACGAGTCCGTTTTTAATAATACGCTTAAAAAAATACCCTTAGATCTACAGCCAGAATTCAAATTAAGCAGTTCAAGAAAAAAGATTCGAGAATTGTTATTTAAATTTGCAGAAAGCGATGAAGGGGAAAATCTCAAAATTCTTAATAATAGTAAAGACGGACTTAAACGCGAGACCCCTTTTAGGGTGTACGACAAAGAACTTGTGATGGTAGGCTCAATTGATATATTTTGGGAAAGAGATAACAGTATCCATATACGGGACTGGAAGACTACCAAAGAAAACATTGCACCCACTGAATATTATGACGCACAGCTAGATTTTTACGCTTTTGCTATTTGGAAGTATCGTATAGAGAAAAATATGTTTAAAAACAATGATATTGTTGTAGGGATAAACTATTTAACTAATGATAATGTAAGAGTTAGGGTACTTGATGAAGATAAGTTGCATGCGATAGGTGAAAATGTACATCTTCTATCAAAACTGGCTCTTTCTCATAGATATGACAGAGCGTTGACTAGATGCTCCGTCTGTCCTTGGAGCGAAGAATGTGAAATGTAAAAAAATAAATAAGATGCTGTGTTTACTTGCGCGGCGTATTTTAAAAGGCTCTTGTAGATAAGAATAAATTGACTATAGCCGATTCTATGTGTAAAATTGTTAGGTTATTTTTTTATAGAATATAAGAAATAGTGTATGGAGGGAGGTGGACTTATTGGCAGAAAATTTAGCTGAAGGTATAAGAGAACAAGAAACTATGGCAAAAAAAATAGTAGCTGAAGCCAATGTTGAGTCTGCTAATATATTGGCTACTGCCCAGTCAGACGCAGAACAGCTCATAAAAGCAAATAAGCAGCAGTGTCATAGACAGTGGCGTGAGAAAGTAACAGAAACGGAAAAAAACGCAGATGCCGAGGCAAAAAAAATTTTTGCTGAGGGAGAAGAAGAAGCGAAATTATATTATGATGAAAAAAAAGGCAGCGTAGAAGCTGTGGCAAAATGGTTGGTAAAAGAGGTGGTGGCGTCTTATGGCTCTCACGCAGATGAGTAAGGCTCAAATAGCAGTGCATAAATCTGTAGCTACTAAACTTGCAGAGAAAATACAAGCTTTGGGTTGTTGTGAATTCGTTCCACAAACTGAAGGTAATCTCGATGCAGGGTCAGTTTCTCAGCTACAATCAAAGCTTGCGCATATAGACGAATTATTATCTGATGCAAAATACTTAATGCGCTTACTTGAGCCATATGAAACAGATAAAGGAAGCTCTTTATCGATAATGTTAGGTGATATCCGGCAAATATCGTTGTCTACTCTAGAGGCAAAGGTAGATGAGCAAAAATTTTTAGATCTTTACAACTATGTGAAGGGAAAAGACGACGCTCTTACTTTGTATCATTCAAACGAAACTCGATTGAGAGGATTATTCTCGCAATTAAAACAATTGGAACAGGTGAAATGGCCCTTAGAACTTTTTACAAAGGGCACAGCAACTGTGTTGGGAGAGATTTTTACTGTCTCTAGTGAGTTATCTGATAATTTTAAGAATAAACTTACAAGGGAACTAGGAGACTTCTTTGAGTTACAGGAGCTGTCCCATAAACAAAAAGATTCCGAGATAACTTTTGCTTTGCTTTATAGGAGAGAAAAAGGCGACTTAGTTCAAAGTATAGCTACCGATTTTTCAGCTAACAGAGTCGATGTTCCAAGAGAATTTAATAAAACTGCTCCAGAGGAAAAAATAAAGCTTACAAAAGAAATTGATGAATGTAAGGAAAGAGAGCAAAACGAGAAGGCCTTAATTGCTGCTAAAGCAAATGAAGGCTTAGAAATGATTCGTGATTATACAGATTATTGGAATATAGTCAGAGATAGATTGGTTTCAATGCTTTCAGCATTACCCACAGAAGAGGTTTTAATTTGGTCGCTTTGGCTTCCAACAGCTAAGCTTAGCCTTGTTGAAGCAAAAGTTAAAGAATATGAAAACATGACTGAATTTGCCCTTGTCGAACCCAAAGAAAACGAGATGCCGCCTACGCTACTCAAGAATTCTAAGTGGGCGTCTTGCGTAGAACCCTTAACTCTTATGTATGGTACCCCAACATATGGAAAGGTGGATCCTTCAACACCTATGGCTCCCTTTTTCTTTTTGTTTATGGCCATGTGTTTTGGAGATGCGGGATACGGGTTAATTCTTACGGCTCTTTTCGGCTATATCCTTGTTAAGCATCGCCTAACGCCCATACTGAGGAAGTTTTTTGTTATTCTGACCATAGCTATGACTCTAACAATTTTTGTTGGTGCAGTCACAGGGTCTTGGTTTGGTGATAGTATAACTGCGTTTTCCTTTTTACACCCTCTAATACCCATTAAAGATGCACTACAATTTTTAGACCCTATGAATGACCCAATGACTTTTCTTATAATTTCTTTATCACTTGGTTTTGTACATATCATCTTTGGACTAATAATAGCTATGTATGCAAGCTGGAAAGAGGGAGATAAAGTCGCTGCTATTTTTGACCATGCCGGCTGGATTGTTTTTCTTGTTTCTTTAGTCGTAATGGGCATGGCTATGGGTGGAGTTATAAATGAAGCTTTTCTTGCGCCATCTAAAATATTATCTATAATTTCGGTAATACTGCTTATAGCAACACAAGGACGAGAAAAAAAGAATATTTTTTCAAGATTATTATCAGGAGTCTTAAGTTTATATAATGTAACCGGTTATCTTGGAGACGTACTTAGCTACAGTAGACTACTTGCTTTAGGCTTAGGTTCAGCAGCTGTCGGTATGGTTATAAATCTACTCGGGACTCTTGTAGCAAGTACCCCCTATGTGGGAATATTCTTGGCAGCACTAATATTTATAGTAGGACACACTTTTAGCATCCTTGTTAATTTGTTGGGAGCATTTGTGCATTCATTGAGGTTACAGTATGTAGAGTTTTTTGGAAAGTTCTTTGACGCAAAGGGAAAGGACTTCGTTCCTTTAACTTATGTCCCAAAATATTCGCGTCTTACAAGCGAAGTTGATGTAACGATCTAGCTATATTATGTAAATATTAATTAGATAAAAAATTAACACATATTATTAGGGAGGTTTTATTAATTATGGAAACAATTCTTGAAACAATGGCCACGCAACTTGGTCCAATGCTGGTAATACTCGGTGCAGCTCTGGCAGTTGGAATTGCAGGCACTGGATCTGCAATGGGAATCGCGATAGCAAACGAAGCAGCAGCAGGTGTTATGACAGAAGATCCTGACAAGTTCGGATATTGCTTAGTCCTTCTGGCTCTTCCTGGAACACAGGGTATTTATGGCCTTCTTGTCGCGGTTTTAGCTCTTCAAAAAGCAGGATTGCTTGGTGGTGCTGCCGTTGCTATAACTCTTTGGCAAGGCCTAGGAGTTCTTTTTGCGTGTCTTCCAATAACAATAGTTGGATATTATTCGGCAATATGGCAGGGTAAGTCCTCAGCTGCCACTATCCTTATGATATCAAAACGTCCCGAACAGATAGGAAAGGCAGTTATTCTGCCCGCTATGTGTGAAACATATGCTGTTTTTGGGCTTCTTGTAAGTATTTTGATGCTCAACGGCATAAGTTTTTAATTGGAAAAGTAGGGAAACTATGTCTTTAGCACAGCTCACAGAAAAAATAAAAAACGATGCATATCGGGAAGCAGAAGAAGTTCTAGCTAAAGCAAGGTCTAAAGCCTCCGAAATAATTGAGCATGCCAATAAAGAGAACGCTGCAGTAAAGGAATCTTTTGAGAAGCGTTTTGAAGAAGAAATGCCTAAAATCTTCAAAAGACGCGAAATAGTAGCAAATATCGACGTTAAAAAGAGAAAGCTACTTTCAAAACGTACATTAATACAAGATGTGTTCGATGAGGCTCTTAATAAAATGAAGGCTTTTAATAAAGAGGACTATCTAGAACTTTGCAATTCACTTCTTAAGAAGTCTGTTGTCACAGGTGATGAAGAAGTGTTAATTGGAGAAAACGAAAAATTTGTTGATGAGGCATGGATTAACGCATACAACAAAAAAAACAACACAAACCTTATTTTATCAAAAGAAATAGCCAATATCTCAGGCGGATTTATTTTGAAGAGGGATAAGATTAGAACTAATTGCTCTTGGGATATGCTTATACAAGTTGCTCAGGAGAAAAAAGAATCTGAAGTTGTTAAACGTTTATTTCCACCAAAAGAGTAAGGAGGTGTTCTGATGTCTCAACACGATGCGTACGGCTATGCTGTTGCACGAATTCGGGCGATGGAACATCAACTTCTCGATTCCAGCGTATTACAGAGAATGATTGACGCAGAAGATCTGGAGACGGCATTCAAAATATTGGGTGAGACATCCTATTCGACTACGTTAACGTTAAATAGTGGAGTTTATGATTTTGATAAATTATTAGAATCTGAACTTAAGTCGAAGTATAGCGAAATAGAATCGTTTATACCGGAGAAGAGACTCATAGATTTGCTTCGTTATCAATATGATTTTCATAATGTAAAAGTATTGATTAAAAGTGCTTTTAATGTTGAAAAAGGTGGTCAGAAGAGGTGGGACTTTCTCACTTCGCTTGGTTCTTTCTCAGTAGAGAGCTTAATCAATGATATTGAACTGGAAGAATACAAATTTCTTCCATTTGACCTCAATAATTTATTGCCAAAATGTATAGCTATTTGGGAGCAAACTAACAATATCTTAGATGTCGAGCGTTTGTTGGATGATAGGATGTATCAAGTTATGTTAGAGACGGCTAAAGAGCTTGATATGCCAGAAACCTTAAGCTGGATACGAAGCAGAATAGACGGAGAAAACATAAGAGCTCTTCTAAGGTTAAAGCGTTTTAATTATGATGCATCAAACGCTCTATTGTTTATGCATTTAGGTGGGAAGATTGACGTTAATTCACTTGTTGCACTCATAAATGAGCCTTTTGAAAGTTGGAAGAGGTTCTTTGAGTATACGGAATATGGTCTAACAATCAATAGCATCGATGCTGGCGGCACATTCTCCGATTTAATACTGTCTCTTGAAAAGGTTTTGGATGACTATTATACGCACAAGCTTGCCGCAAGTCGCTATTCATATAATGCCCCTGAGAATATATTGGCGTATCTTTGGGACAAGGAAATGGAAGTAAAAAATGTACGTATGATTTTGGTTGCAAAGACCAGTGGTGGAAATAAAGAACAATTGAGGAGGTTGCTGCGTAATGTCTAAAGTGAATAAAATGTCTATGGCTGCCCTTGGAAGTTATGACAGCATGCTACCCTTTAAATCTATTGGTCTTGATGTTACTACTATCAATGAGGAGAGCCCTGATGCAATAGTTATGCTAATTGATAAAATAGCACGACAGAACTTTGCGGTACTCTTCGTAGAAGAATCAATATATAAAGATAACCATGAAGCAATAAAAGAGATAAGCGAATTTAATGATATTTCAATAATACCCGTTCCCAACCAAAGAGGATCCATAGGCATAGGGCTCGCTTCAATAAGACAAAATGTTGAACGTGCTGTAGGCATGGATATCTTTGGAGTTAAATGAAAAAGATGGAGGCGATGTAATTGGCTATACCAAACGCCGTTACAGGTTTCATCGCAAAAATTTCCGGACCTCTTGTTATCGCTAAAGACATGGCCGGAGCCTGCATGTTTGACGTTGTAAGAGTTGGTAATGCAGGACTTGTCGGTGAAATAATTGAACTAAAAGATGATACTGCATCCGTGCAGGTTTATGAAGAAACTTCAGGCCTTACCCCTGGAGAACCGGTTGTAAGCACAGGAGAGCCACTTAGCGTAGAGCTCGCACCTGGACTTATTGAAGAGTTTTTTGATGGGATACAACGTCCACTGGAAGCTATCCAGAATGAAGCAAAAAGTCCTTATATATTGCGTGGTATTAATGTTCCTGCAGTAAATAGGACAAAAAAATGGGGCTTTGTTCCATCAGTAGAAGTAGGGACTGAAGTTGTTGCAGGTGATATTATTGGTTCTGTTGCTGAAACAGAATTGGTGGATCACAAAATTATGATTCCACACGGAATCGTTGGAAAAATAAAAAACATCAAGCAGGGAGATTTTACCGTTGAAGAAGTCATTGCTGTTGTAACTGATTCAAAGGGTAAAGATTACGATATTAAACTCTTGCAGAGATGGCCAGTACGTCAGCCGAGACCAGTAATCAAAAGGCTAGCTCCTGAGGTCCCACTTACGACAGGACAGCGTGTCATTGATACTTTGTTTCCTATTGCCAGAGGTGGAACAGCTTGTGTGCCTGGTCCTTTTGGTTCAGGTAAAACAGTTATACAGCATCAGTTGGCCAAATGGGCAGATGCACAAATAATTGTTTATATAGGCTGTGGAGAACGAGGCAATGAAATGACGGACGTTTTGCTTGAGTTCCCTGAGCTAGAGGACCCCAGATCAGGACAGCCATTAATGAAGAGAACTTTACTTATAGCGAACACATCAAATATGCCTGTTGCTGCTAGAGAAGCATCTATTTACACGGGGATAACAATTGCTGAATATTTTAGAGATATGGGATATTCTGTTGCTTTGATGGCGGATTCAACATCACGTTGGGCAGAAGCGCTTCGTGAAATGTCTGGTAGGCTTGAAGAAATGCCAGGAGAAGAGGGCTTCCCTGCTTATTTAGGTACCAGACTGGCGACTTTCTATGAAAGAGCGGGGCGTGCAATTTGTTGTGGACAAGATAGTAGAGAAGGCGCTGTAACGGTTATAGGTGCCGTATCTCCTCCAGGAGGCGACCTTTCTGAACCAGTAACTCAAAATACTCTTAGAGTTACAAAAGTATTTTGGGGGCTGGATTCGCAACTCGCTTATCAGCGACATTTCCCCGCAATAAATTGGTTATCAAGCTATTCACTGTATGCAAAGCTTCTGGGTGAGTATTGGGATAATAAATATGATGGGGAATGGAGTAAGTTACGCATCGATGCGATGACTTTTCTAGAGGAAGAGGACCAGCTTAAAGAAATCGTCAGGCTTGTTGGAATTGACTCTCTTTCTAGAGAAGAGAGAATGGTTCTGGAAACCTCAAAGTCAATAAGAGAAGACTTTTTACATCAAAACTCATTTCACGAGATAGACACGTATGCATCTATGGATAAGCAGTTTAGAATGCTTCGCATAATTTTAACTTTCCACGACATGGCCATGCAAGTATTGTCTCGCGGAGGAAATTTAAAATCAGTGATAAACCACCCTATTCGTGAAGAGATTGCAAGAATGAGATATATTTCGGAAGAAGAGCTTGATAAAATTTCCGATTTAGAGAAAACGATTAAAACAGAGCTTGGTAAACTTGGAGTACCCGGAGGTGATCATGATGTTGCCTAAAGAATATAGAACTATATGCGACCTGGCCGGACCCCTTATGTTGGTTGAAAAGGTTGAAAACGTGTCATATGATGAACTTGCAGAAATACGTCTTGCTACAGGAGAAAAAAGAACAGGTAGAGTACTTGAAATTACAGAAGACAGAGCTTTAGTACAAGTCTATGAAGGCAGCACAGGAATAGATGTAGAAAGCTCTCAAATACGTTTTCTTGGAGACGTATTAAAGCTTCCTGTTTCAGATGATATGTTGGGACGCGTCTTTAACGGACGAGGGGATCCAATTGATGGAGGTGCACCCATAATACCTCTAGATTTGTTAGATGTTAATGGGAACCCAATTAACCCTTTTTCACGTGATTACCCTTCTGAGTTTATCCAAACTGGTATTTCCGCTATTGACGGAATGAATCCGCTTGTAAGAGGTCAAAAACTACCGATATTTTCCGGAAGTGGTATGCCTCACAGTCAGATGGCGGCGCAGATAGCTAGGCAGGCCAATGTTATAAGTGGACATGCTAACTTTGCAGTAGTTTTTGCCGCAATGGGGATTACATTTGAAGAAGCATCATTCTTTATGGAAGATTTTAGAAAAACTGGAGCTGTAGAGCGCACAGTCATGTATGTGAACCTTGCTGATGACCCTGCTATTGAACGTATTTCTACTCCACGACTTGCATTGACTGCGGCAGAATACCTTGCTTTTGAGAAGGGAATGCACGTACTTGTCATTTTGACTGACCTTACAAACTATTGTGAAGCACTTCGTGAAATATCAGCTGCTCGTAAAGAAGTGCCTGGTCGTAGAGGCTATCCTGGCTATTTATACACTGACTTAGCTACAATGTATGAAAGAGCAGGAAGACTCCGTGGAAAAGAAGGTTCAATAACACAGTTGCCTATACTGACTATGCCCGAAGACGACAAGACGCACCCGATACCTGACCTTACAGGATATATTACAGAGGGACAAATTATTCTTGCACGTGGTCTCCATCGTAAAGGGATATACCCCCCTATTGATGTCATGCCGTCGTTGTCTCGATTAAAAGATAAGGGAATAGGTAAGGATAAGACTAGAGAAGATCATGCAGATCTCACTAATCAGCTTTTTGCAGCTTATTCGCGAGGAAAAGAAGCAAAAGAACTGGCTGTTATCCTTGGAGATAGTGCTTTGTCTGAGGAAGATAAAGCATTCGCAAAATTTGCTGATAGATTTGAAAACGAATATATCCGCCAAGGAGAATACGAGAATAGAAGCATAGAGGAAACCCTTCAACTTGGTTGGGAACTGCTGACAATAGTCCCAACAAAGGAGCTTAAAAGAGTCAGAGACGAATATGTCGAAAAATATTTACAACCTTTATTAAATTTAGAAGGGGAAAAGACTCAATCTACTGTAAATGAGTAAGGAGGGGTTGATATATGGCAAAAGTACTTAATGTAAACCCTAATAGGATGGAGTTATCCAAGCTCAAAAAGAGTCTTGTCGTAGCAAAAAGAGGGCATAAATTATTAAAGGATAAACAAGATGCCCTGGTTAAGGAATTCTTAGTAAGAGCTAGAGCTGTTTACCAGTTGCGGCAGAAAATAGAAGAGGAATTAGCCTTATGTTATGCAGGATTTTTATTAGCTAGAGCACAGACTTTGCCTCAAATGCTTGAGCAGACTTTGATGTCAACCAGTGGTGATATGAGGGTAGATGTTAGTTTCGCCAACGTAATGAGTGTACGTGTTCCAAAGTTTAGCTTACCCAAACAAGAAATTGAACTGAATTACGGTTTGGGCGCTTCTCCCGGAAGTCTTGACGTTGCTCTTGAACAATTCTTGTCTCTTATGCCAAAGCTGGTAGAACTTGCAGCAGAAGAAAAAGCGGTTAATTCTATGGCACTTGAAATTGAAAAAACAAGGCGTCGTGTAAATGCACTTGAACATGTAATGATACCAAACACTACAGAAACGATTCGTTCAATAGCAATGAAATTGGACGAAGCAGAGCGATCAACATTATCAAGACTTATGGTCATAAAAGATATTGTCAGAGCTCACTAAGTTTTAACAAAAGAAATAATATAAAAAGTAGCGACAGATTATTTTTTAATCTGTCGCTACTTTTATGTCCTTTATGTGAAGCGTAAAATAGCACTTTTATTGATATTCATTTATTTGGTCGGGATGAGAGGATTCGAACCTCCGACCCCCTGCTCCCAAAGCAGGTGCGCTAACCAGACTGCGCTACATCCCGAGACTGAAAGATTATAACACTAATTTAAAAAAATAACAGTATGTGAAAATCAATAATTCTCAATAATATCTATTTCAGAGGGTGTCAATTTATATAGTTTGTATATTACATTATTTAATTCTTTTTCAGTTGATCGGATTTTATCAATCGAAATTTTTCTTTGATTATCTCTAGATATTGAATACATACTACTAAGTTCTCTCGCACATCGTTCAATAAGTATTTTTTGCTTTACAGAAAAAGAATTAGTTCTGCTTATTTTTCTTATTGGTAATTTTAAAAGCAGGGACAACTTAAGCTCAAAATGATCGTTTAATAGCTTATTTGCAGTATTCCTGAAGTAAAAATCTAGAAGTTTAGAGTTTAATAGGCCTAGCAAATAATAATCATTGCAAGCGATAATTATAGTTTTATCATTAGAAAGGTATTTGTTATTGTCTATAGTTGCTGAGAGCTTTTTTACAATTGTAGGGCAGATAATCTTGATCTCGTCAAAAAGATGACAATATTTACAGGATCTCAGTTCCCACCAATAATCTCCCTTATCACTACGTCTTCTAGCTTTTTCTTCAAAATTTGCAAGATGTGTAGCTACTGAAGGATGGGTTTCTATTAACCAATCAATAGGGTCTTTTGTGCCTCTTGATTTGTTTGTGTAGCCTTTAGGCATAAATATGACATGCTTATTTGGGGATGCTTCCTCATATCTTTTTATATCTCTACCTGATAATATAGGACGTAATATTTTTGCAGCACAAGCTTCGTTGTACTTGAAATCATCTGCAATTTTATTGCTTACTATGAAAGCTTTATTTAACCCCGTCAAAATACCTCTAAAAATTTTCTTATCAGAGTATTCTGATAAAGGAATAACGTCAGAATGTTCTAGCTTATTTATTAAGTTACTTATCTTTGTAGATGTAAAATTCCAGCTCTCTTTAGATAAAAATGATTTGTCTATAACCTGAGCATAATCTTGCACATAATTAGATATATTGTTGCAGTCGCTATCAAAGACATTTGTAATGCTTAGTTGTTCAGAAGGAGTGCTATTGTCTGCTATAAGTAGCGATAATGGCGTAGATAAGCCGGCTAGTGGCCTTATATGGTCATAATTAACCAATGTTATTATATTTTTAGAGAGAAAGAACTTCCTAAGAGGTTGTCCATATTCTGAAAGCATCCACTTATTAGACATTATCAGTCCTAGACATCCCACGTCTTTTATCATGTCAAAAGCTCTTTCTGCAAAGAAACAATATAAGTCTGAGCTTGTCGAATGAGAATAATAAGAAACAAGTTTGTCTTTTATCACGGAAAAAAGCTCTTGTCGCATATGAGTAGGATTAGTAATAATAATGTCAAACTTTTTACCATGGAACAAATCTTCAATTAAAATGTTTCCCCAAACCATATTACTCCTTTTTATAGAAGTAGCTGGATAATTTAAAAGCAATGCAATTCTAAGAGTTTCTAACGCACTAAGATCAAAATTAGTTGTATATAAGGAATTAGAAAAAAAATCGCAGAGATAATCTATTTCTTTTCTCTCTGTATTCTTCGATAAGAAAGAGTTTAAAGCTAATCTAATTTTTGAAATGATATATGACATAGTTATAATAATTTCACCAGAACCAGATGAAATATCACAAAATTCCATATTCTCTAGTACTTTTTCTACTTCATTCGCTTTAGAAGCCAAAGGAGAGCCGGTTGTGTATAATTCTTCAAACTGAAAGTCGTTTGTTGTAATTGAGCAACAGTTTCTAATGTAATTTTTTAGGGTTTGTGTACACATAAAATAAAGTATATCTTTAGGTATTTTTACTTTAAAGAATGTTGGAGAAGCAATAAAATATTCTATGTATTCTTCTCCAGAAGAGGGGAGTATCGCTGTAAAAGCGGAAGTAACGGAATAATTAAAGAGATAGTCTCGGATAAATTCGCAGACATCTTCGCTTGAATCAGATAAAGATACCCCAACTTGTGTTTTTATGAGCAATATTTCTATACTTGTAGTTCCTTCCGGTAAAACTACCTTGCCTATTAGTTGACAGGAAGAAATTTTATCCTTAAATTGCTCTTTAATAAAATTTCCAGAACGAATCCAAGTTTCATCTTCGGAGATTTTATTTATATAAGATGAAAGAGTGGCAATATAGCTTGATAAATTAAATGATTTTACATGATGTTTTTTATGAATAACACAGTTATCATCTAAATTCCACATTCGGGATGGCCTCCAGTAAATATTTTTGTTAAGTATATAATGAAAAATAAAAAAACAATATCCTTATTATAGATTATAACTGCCCAGATTATTTCTTTCTTTTTAAATCAAGACTTGACAGTTTAAGCCGCAGATTGTATTATCCATTTTGTTATTTTGCGGAAGTAGCTCAGTTGGTAGAGCGATGGCCTTCCAAGCCGTAGGTCGCGGGTTCGAGTCCCGTCTTCCGCTCCATAGTGAACAAACCCACGAGACATGTCTCGCGGGTTTTTTTATTATTAAAATGTTATTCGGCTTATGTTAACAAAAATTGTATAACGTCTATTATAATTAAGTTGAAATAGATTCCATTAATTAGCGTTATATAGTAAAGGAATAGGATTTAATATAAAAGTATTCTTAAAATAGTTTTTATACGTGTGGTGACAGTATGTGATTAAAGATATTAACCTTTTATCTGGAGAAAAAATACAAAGTACCGGTGTGAGGCAGGGTTGGTGGAACTCCGAAGGGTTAGTAATGGCTATTTCCGGCGGTGCTGATTCTGTCTGTATGCTTTGGTTACTTAAAAACTTCTATAAAGGGAGATTAGTGGCAGCACACTTAGATCACACGACAAGGAATGGACAATCACACGAAGATGCTAGTTTTGTTTTCAATCTTTGTGAGAGGTGGGGAATAAAATGTTACGTGAAACGACTAAAAGTATATGAAGAAAGATTAGCGGGTGAATCTTTTGAAATGGCTGCTAGGCGTGAAAGGTATACATTTTTTAACGAAGTTGTAGAAAAAGAAAAGTTATTTTTTATTGCAGTGGGGCATTCTGCAGATGATGTCGTAGAGACTCAGCTGATGAATCTATTTAGAGGCACTGGTCTTCCTGGATTACGTGGAATTCCTCCAGTCAACAGAAATATAGTTCGGCCTATAATAAATTTTAGAAGAAGCGAACTAAGAAAAGTCTTGAAACAGAATAATATCTCCTGGAGAGAAGATTCAAGCAATGAGGATTCCAGTTATCTAAGAAATAAAATAAGGAATGAACTTATCCCATGGATACACGACAACGTAAATAAAAATTTTGAAAGTGTCATGTTAGGGTTGGCAAAACAAATTGAGGTCGAATTATCCGAACGCTCCAAACGTACTGCAAATCTTCTTGATAAAGTATCGTTTTTGCTGCCTCCTTCACTAGTTTCATGGCACAGTAATAAAATAAAGAAAATTTCAAAAGAAGAATTAGCCGATATTTTACGTATGCAAGGAAATAGATTGCAACTTCCGACTTTATCGAGGAAAAGAACAGAGGAACTCGTGCTTTTACTTAAGAAAGGCGGGTTTTGGCGCTTTCAATGGGCAAGAGATATAGAAGTTTGCTATTCAGAAAGAGGTATTGGCTGGTTACATAGAAAAGATGTAGAAGAATCATTAAATAAAAATAATAAAATAACAAAAAATGAAATGCTTCCGTGGTGGGCTAGATAGCACAGTATATGTTACTATAATTAATGTTTTGTAAAATAAGAGTTTTAGCGAAGGAGTTTTTAATAGTGGACTATAAAGTGGGAGAAATACTGATTTCAGCAAAAGAAATACAGTATAAAATCAAAGAAATTGCAGCTAGAATTCGCAAGGATTACTCTGGAGAGGAATTAGTTTGTATTTGTGTATTAAAAGGGGCCTCGGTCTTTTTCACAGATCTTCTTAGAGCAATCGGTCCTGAGGTCGATATAAGAATGGAATTTCTTACGATTTCATCATATGGACTATCTACAAAAAGCAGTGGAGTTGTACAGATACAGCAAGATATAAGCACTGATATATCTAACAAAAACGTTCTTATAATAGAAGATATCATAGATACGGGGGTATCTCTTGCATATTTAAAAAAACTTTTTAACACAAGATCTCCCAAAAGTTTTGAAATGTGTGTGTTGCTTGATAAGAAAGAGTGCAGAACGACGCCTGTTCAAATAAAATATTCAGGTTTTATCATCCCCAATAAATTTGTAGTGGGTTACGGATTAGATTATGCGGGAAAATTCCGCCATCTGTCTTCTTTACATATAGTTGAGCCGATTTTATAGAAAATAGTTATTGGTCGAAAGAGAGGAATCACGGTTTGAAGAAAACTTCCAGAAATATAGGTATGTATATATTATTGATTGTACTTGCAGTAGCTTTAGTAAGTAACTTTCTAAATCCTGAAATAAAAAATATACAAGAATCAGAAGTAACTTATTCACAGCTTCTTAAAGAAATAAAATCCGGAAATGTTGCAAGTGTAAAAATTGAACAAGAAAAGATTAAAGGTACGTTTAATAATGGAGAAAAGTTTATAACTCACACAGTTGACCTATCTGATTCAGCTAGATTAGCTATGTATTTCAGTGAGAACGGTGTGGATGTTGAGGTCATTCCTCCTAAAAAAACTTCTTGGTTGGCCACGCTTTTGACCGCATTGTTGCCTCCACTACTTTTAATTTCAGTTTGGATTTATTTTATGTACAACATGCAGGGTGGAGGAAGCAAGGTCATGGGCTTTGCCAAAAGCAAAGCGAAAATGTTTCTGGACAATAAACCGAAGGTCACGTTTGATGATGTCGCCGGATGTGATGAGGCTAAAGAAGAATTAGAAGAAGTTGTAGAATTCTTAAAATCTCCGGACAAGTTCACAAAACTCGGAGCAAGAGTCCCCAGAGGAGTACTTTTATTAGGAGCACCTGGTACTGGTAAAACCCTCCTTTCAAGAGCGGTTGCCGGAGAAGCAAACGTTCCATTTTTTAGCATAAGTGGTTCGGATTTTGTGGAGATGTTTGTTGGAGTAGGAGCCGCAAGGGTTAGAGATCTTTTTGAACAGGCCAGAAAATTTCAACCATCTATAATATTTATTGATGAAATTGACGCGGTGGGCAGACACAGAGGGGCGGGACTAGGAGGAGGCCATGACGAAAGAGAGCAGACTCTAAATCAACTTCTAGTTGAAATGGATGGTTTTGAAGAAGGAACAGGCGTAATCCTTATAGCTGCAACAAATAGACCTGATATTCTTGACCCAGCACTGTTGCGCCCCGGCCGCTTTGATAGGCAAGTAGTGGTTGATGCCCCAGACTTAAAAGGAAGAAGCGAAATTCTTAAAGTTCATCTTAAAAATAAAAAGGTCTCTAAAGACGTAGACTTAGATGTTTTGGCACGTAGAACACCGGGTTTTGTGGGAGCAGATATAACAAATTTAGTTAATGAAGCTGCTCTTCTATCGGCAAGAAGAGGTAAAAAGAGACTAGAAATGCCCGAATTTGAAGAAGCAATAGACCGTGTTATAGCTGGGCCTGAACGTAGAAGTAGAATTATAAGCAAAAAAGAGCGCGAGATAATTGCTTACCATGAGGTCGGACACGCATTGGTAGCAAGTAAGATCGAGGGATCAGATCCTGTACATAAAATATCAATTATTCCAAGAGGGCATATGGCACTGGGTTATACCTTGCAATTGCCGGAAGAAGATCGGTTCTTAATTTCGAGACAAGAACTTTTTGATAAAATAACAATCTTATTAGCAGGTCGTACTGCAGAGTCCCTGCGTTTTGGAGACGTAACCACCGGTGCTTCTAATGATCTCAAAAGATCAACACAGATAGCCAGAGAAATGGTTACTCAATTTGGCATGAGTGATAGGCTGGGACTAGTTACTCTGGGCAAAAAAGAGCACGAAGTTTTTCTTGGAAGAGAACTTGTGGAAGACAGAAATTATAGTGAAGAAGTGGCTTATGCGATAGATCAAGAAGTGCGCTCTATAATTGATGAAGCTTTTAACAGAGCAAAAAAGATACTTGAAGAAAATAATGATAGGCTTGAAAACATAACCGCCCTCTTACTTGAAAAAGAAGTGTTGGATGGAGATTTGCTTGTAGATTTGCTTGAATATCCGCAAAAAGAAAAACAAGAGTTGGAAAGCAAGAATAATTCTGAATCTCAGAAAAGTGAGCTTTCAGAAGAGGCTTAATGTTTTATTTTTCTTCAATAGAATAGAGTCATAATGTGTGTATAAAAACAGGTATAACATGCAATTTAAGCTAATTCTTTTTGATATAATATCATAAGGGACGCTCGGGATTTCCCGGGCGTCTTAAATTTTTAGTTAGGATGAGACAATGGAATATTTGTTTAATTTAAAAAGTCCTTGGCCAATGTCTAAAGATCAGGCTAAAGCGGTTGAAAAACTTGTAAAAGGATTTAATCTTCCCAATACAAAGCAAACTCTTTTGGGCGTCACTGGTAGCGGAAAAACGTTTACTATGGCAAACGTTATACAGCAGCTACAACGCCCAACACTAGTTATGGCTCATAACAAAACGTTAGCAGCGCAGCTATATAGCGAGTTCAAAGAGTTTTTCCCAGACAATTCCGTTAATTTTTTTGTGAGTTACTATGATTACTATCAGCCTGAAGCCTACATGCCCGCACAGGATATTTATATTGAAAAAGATGCTTCTATTAATGAAAGAATAGAAAAACTGCGACTAGCAACAACAAAGGCATTGTTAGAAAGGCGGGATGTAATTGTTGTGGCAAGTGTTTCCTGTATCTACGGTTTGGGAAAGAAAAAAAATTATGAGGATGCAATTTTTAGATTTGCTGTTGGAGAACAGTGGAATCGAAGAGCTTTTATGAGTCGACTGTTACAAAACTATTATCAACGTAATGATATGGTTCGCGAGCCGGGAGTTTTTTCTAGTAGGGGTGAGATTATTGAAATATATCCAGCCTATAGCGATAGTATTATTAGGGTTCTATTCTTTGATGACGAAATTGAGAAAATAGAAGAAATAGATGCGATTACTGGAAAAATACAGAATTCGAAACAGCAAGCTGGAATATTCCCAGCACAACACTATGTGACATCTTCAGATGCAATTGAAAAAGCATCTGAACTTATAGAAGAAGAGCTAAAACAGTCCATAAGTAATTTTAATGCAGCAAATAGACCTCTTGAAGCTGAAAGAATAAAATTAAGGACAAAATACGATTTAGAGATGCTTTTAGAAGTCGGGTACTGTTCCGGTATTGAAAATTATTCAAGATATTTGGATGGAAGACAGCCAGGTGATACACCGGGAACTCTTATGGATTTTTTCCCTAATGATTTTCTTGTTTTTGTTGACGAATCACATATAACATTACCTCAAGTAAGGGGTATGTATAACGGAGATAGAGCTCGTAAGGAAACTCTTGTTGAACACGGGTTCAGATTGCCTTCTTGCCTTGACAACAGACCATTAAAATGGGATGAATATGTTCCCTTTCTTAAAAGTGCTCTTTTTGTTTCTGCAACACCTGGAGACTATGAGTATGAGAACTCACAGCAAGTTGTTGAACAAATAATTCGTCCCACTGGAGTTGTTGATCCTATTGTTGAGGTTCACAATGCAACTGGACAGATAGATGATTTAATCGAAGAAATTAGACCAATAATTAAAAAAGGAGAAAGAGTACTTGTTACGACTCTAACGAAGCGTTCCTCGGAAGATTTAGCTGAATATTTGGCCGAATTAGGAATAAAAGTCCGCTATATACACTCAGAACTAGATACTTTTGAGAGGGCGGAGCTTCTGCGTGATTTAAGGAGAGGAGATTACGCAGTATTAGTTGGTGTTAACTTATTAAGAGAAGGAATAGACCTCCCTGAAGTTTCTTTAGTAGCAATACTTGATGCGGATAAGGAAGGGTTCTTGCGCTCGCACCGCTCGTTAATACAAATGATTGGCAGAGCCGCAAGGAATGAGGCTGGCAAAGTAATTTTGTATGGAGATAAAATTACCGGCAGTATGAATTCTGCAATAAAAGAAACAGAAAGAAGACGTATAAAACAGATAAAATATAATGAACTGCATGGCATTATTCCAAGTACAATAACCAAAGAAATAAAAGACTTGCTTCCAACAGAACTTATTGAAGACGAGACTCTCGAAGGTAGAGTAGCGGAGGCTTCTTCCAAAACTAAAAGCTACAGTATTCGTGAATTAGAGAAAAAAATGTGGTCATCAGTTGAAGAACTTGATTTTGAAAAAGCAGCTGAAATCAGAGATTTAATTGTGCATTTGAAAGGTGAATCTGAAAGTGAAACAGGTATTAAAAATTACAGGCGCTCGCCAAAACAATTTAAAAAACATCGACGTAGAAATACCTAAAAACGAGCTTGTTGTGATAACTGGACCTTCTGGCTCGGGCAAATCTTCTTTAGCATTTGATACAATTTATGCTGAAGGACAGAGACGTTATGTTGAGTCGCTTTCTTCTTATGCGAGGCAATTTTTAGGTGTATCAGAAAAACCAGATGTAGATGATATAAGAGGATTATCTCCGGCCATTTCTATTGAACAGAGAGGAACAAGCCATAATCCTAGGTCAACGGTAGGAACCGTAACTGAAATCTATGATTATTTAAGATTGCTTTTCGGAAGAGCTGGAATCCCACATTGCCATCAATGCGGCAAAATTGTTCATCGTTACAGCATTGATGAAATAACAGATAGAATTTTTCGAGAATATGACGGAAAACCAATAGAAGTTCTATCCCCAATTATACGAGGACAAAAGGGTGAATACAAAAATTTATTGCTAAAACTTCAGCAACAAGGATATTTAAGAGCCCGTATTGACGGAACTCTGTTATGGCTAGAGGAAGAGATTGAACTTGATAAAAATAAACGACATTCAATCGAATGTGTAATAGATAGACTCAGAGTCAAAGAAGAAAATCGTTCGCGTCTAGCAGAATCAGTAGAAATATCAATGAAACTGTCTGGTGGGTTAGTGTTACTGGTCTCAGGAAATATGCCGGACTTACTTCTTACAGAAAAATATATCTGTCCAGACTGCGAAATAAGTTTGCCGGACATTGAACCCCGATTATTTTCTTTTAACAATCCTTTTTCTGCATGTCCTGAATGCTCTGGCCTCGGCAATCATGTCTATTTTTCTGAAGAATTAGCAGTAAACCCTGATTTACCTTTAGCCCATGGAGGTTTTATCCCTTGGAAGACAGTTAAATATATGGTTGAGAGAGCGGAATTAATTGCAAAACAAAACGGTTGGGATATTTCTAAGCCATTTAAAGAGCTTCCTCAAAATGCACAAGACATTTTGATAAATGGTTCTAACGAGTCGATTCCTTTGACCTTTACATCTTACAAAGGTGAGCACGAGTACAACGGGAGGTACATAGGATTAATACCGTGGCTTGAAAAAAGATTTAATGAGACTGAGTCTGAAACATATAAAGATGAACTTCTCCGTTTTCAAATAGAGGATGAGTGTAGCGTGTGTCACGGATCTCGCTTGAGACCCGAAGCATTATCAGTCTTACTTGGTGGTTATAATATTGCTCAACTTACAGAATTGCCGATAAAAGACTTAATAGTTGTGCTAGATGAACTAAAACTTGCGGAGAGAGAGCAAGAAATAGTAAAACAGGCTATTTCTGAAGTTAAGAAAAGGTTATCTTTTTTAAATGATGTTGGTGCGGGTTATCTAAGTTTATCTAGAAGAGCAGATACACTGAGCGGAGGAGAAAGCCAGCGCATTCGCTTAGCAACACAAATAGGTTCTCAGCTCACAGGCGTTCTTTATGTCCTTGATGAACCTACAATAGGATTGCATCCTAGAGACACTGAAAGACTATTAAAGACCCTTTGTTCTATAAAAGACTTAGGCAACAGTGTAATTGTAGTGGAGCACGACAGGGATACAATGAAAGCTGCTAATTATATATTAGAGTTGGGGCCAGGAGCCGGCGAGCAAGGAGGAGAATTGATTGCAAGTGGCAGCATGGAAGAAATTATAGCGGGAAATTCTTCTACCGCTGTTTATTTAAGAGGAGAAGTAAATGGAGCTTATATACCACATAAAAAAAGAAGAATCCCTACGGCTTCAATCTCTCTAATAGGCTGCTCCGAAAATAACTTAAAAAATATAAATGTTGATATTCCCTTAGGAGTATTCGCTACATTAAGTGGAGTTTCTGGTTCAGGTAAAAGTACTCTTCTTTATGAAATATTGTATAAAGGGTTGTGTAGCAAATTTGACAAAGAGTCTAGGTCTCGCTTGGTAAAAGTTAAAGAAATAAAAGGTTATCAAAAGTTAAAAAATATTGTTCTTATTGACCAAAGTCCTATTGGGAGAACGCCAAGGTCAAACCCCGCAACATATACAGGGGTATTTACTTCGATACGAGAATTTTATTCACAATTACCAGAATCAAAACTTAGAGGATATACACCGGGTCGCTTTAGTTTTAATATCAAAGGAGGAAGGTGTGAAGCCTGTAAGGGAGACGGCGTACTAAAGATATCGATGCTGTTTCTACAAGATGTTTATGTTGAATGCGATGTGTGTAAAGGCAAAAGATATAATAGTGAGACGTTAGAAGTTAGACATAAGGGACTAACCATTTCAGATGTGCTTAACCTAACTATCGATCAGGCAGCAGAGCATTTCAGAAATATCCCACGTATTCTTAATAAGCTTAAGACTATACAAGAGGCAGGATTGGGTTATATAAAATTAGGGCAGTCTTCTACTACATTAAGTGGGGGAGAGGCACAGCGAGTTAAGTTGGCAACACATCTAAGTAAAAAATTTAGAGGGAACACCTTGTATTTACTTGATGAGCCTACGACCGGATTACATTTTTCAGATGTCAAAAAACTTTTAAAATTACTTAACAAATTAATAGAGCAGGGAAATTCAATACTTGTTATAGAACATAATCTTGATGTGCTGGCATCCTCTGATTATATAATAGACCTAGGCCCTGATGGAGGAACAGAGGGCGGCAGAGTTGTAGCAAGAGGTACACCAGAAGAGGTTGCCTTGAAAAAAACTTTCACAGGGTTGCATTTGAAAGCATTTCTTAAAGATATAAAGAAAGGACATACAAATGACTGAGGGAAATTTTAAGGGGATGAATGAAGATATTTGCTGGGGAAGGAATCCTGTCTTTTCTTTGCTAGAGGAGTCTCCTGAAAAGTGTGCAAAAATACTAATATCTACTAACATTCAGAATCACGTAAGATCAAAAATACACGCTCTTTGTCGCAAGAGTAATGTCGTGTATCAAGCAGTTGACTCACTTGTATTAAATAGAATAACAGATAAAGCCAATCATCAGGGATTGGTGGCACATATAACGCCAATGAAACTTTGGTCGGTTGATGATTTTTTGAAAACGATACCTGAAAGACCGGCTCATGTAATGATGTTACTCTGTGATCATGTACAAGACCCCCATAACCTAGGGGCAATCATTAGAAGTGCTGAAGCTGCCGGCGCATCTGCAGTTATGATTCCTAAACATGGTTCATGCTTGCCATCAGGGACAGTTGTTAAGACAAGTTCTGGGGCTGCATTGCGTTTGCCGATAATAAAAGTAGGCAATTTAACTCAGCTTATCAAGACTTTGCAAGAAGAGGGATTCTGGGTTGTCGGTCTTTCTATGGACGCAGAAGAAACTCTTTTTAAATCAGACATGAGCCCTCGCACGGTTTTTGTCGTAGGTGCTGAAGGGAATGGATTGGGTAAATCAGTTGCCAATACATGTGATGAATTAAGAAAAATACCAATAAAAGGAAGTGTTGGCTCCTTAAATGTGTCAGTAGCAGCAGCACTTGCAATGTTTGAGTGGAGAAGGTCTTAATGTTAAGCAAGTTAAAGGGTTAAAGTATAAAGCTTGACGGTGACTTCAAAAGGTGATAGTATGTGGGTCAAGAGAGGAAAAATGTTTGAAGAGTGGGCTTGCCCACTCTTCTTTTGTTACAGGAGGTGTGGTTTATGGCTAAAGAGGGTTATTCTAAAATTTTTGCTGAGTTAAAATCTACAATAGAATCTTTAGGCTATGAATGTATAGGATCTGAATTTATAAAAGAAAACGAAATGGATGTGTTACGAGTCTATTTAGATAAGCAAAATGGTATAGATATTCTTGATTGTGAAAAAGTCACAAGGGAAATTACGGAATATTTGGATAGTGTAGAATCTCTGTTGCCAAACAATTATCTTTTAGAAGTCAGCTCTCCCGGTATAGAACGTCCACTTTTTACAATAGACGATTATAAAAGATTTGTAGAAAAAGAAATTGAACTTACTCTTAAAGGCAACAAAAAAGTCTCAGGAACCCTGTTATCAGTGTCAGATTTAAGTGAGATAAAATTGTTACATAAAAATGAAGAAAAGGTCTACTTGTACAGCGAGATAGTTAGAGGGAAGCTATTATTTATAAGAGAACCTGGTCAGAAAAAAACTTTTAAGAAAATAGCGTCCAAGAAAAAACGAAAATAACAATTAACATTACAAAAGCTTTAGAAAGGAAGAGATAGATGCTACTAGGAAAGGATTTTAAAAAAAATTTACAGCAAATAGAGAAAGAAAAAGGGCTCTCTGAAGAAATCATAGTGTCTAGCCTTGAAGCAGCAATGATTTCAGCATATAAAAAGTTTAAAGGCGGAAATCATACAATTGAAGTCTACATTGATGCAGAGAATGGGGAGTTTACACTTTATGAGGTGCGTCTTGTAGTTGAGCACGTAGAAAACCCAGACACTGAAATAAGTTTAGATGAAGCCATTAGAAGAGGCGAAAAAGAAGTTGAGGTTGGAGATTTAATTCGTAAGGAACTATTCCCCGAAAATTTTGGTAGGATAGCCGCACAAACTGCCCGACAGGTTATAATACAGCGCCTAAAAGATGCAGAACGCCAGGTTGTATACGAAGAATTTGCAGACAAAATAGGCGACATCGTTACAGGAACAATTTTTAAAGCAGAAGATGATCAAATACTAGTACATCTTAACGAAAAAACAGAGGCGATAATTCCTAAAGAAGAGAGAATAATAGGAGAAGAATATATACCGGGAGAAAGAAAGAAGTTTTACCTCCTAGACGTAAGACAAACTACAAAAGGGCCAAGAATTATTGTATCTAGGACGCATCCTGGTTTATTGCGAAAGCTTTTAGAAATAGAGGTGCCGGAAATACAGGAAGGTATTGTTGAAATACGCAACATAGTGAGAGAGGCAGGAGCCAGAGCTAAAATCGCTGTTGCGACTTTAGACGCAAATGTTGAGCCTCTTGGTGCAAGCGTAGGGAAGCAAGGTGGGCGTATAAAGTCTATATCGTCAGAACTAAATGGTGAAAAAATAGATATTATAGTTTGGAATCCGGATATTTTGACATACATAAAAAATTCTCTTTCTCCGGCAAAAGTCTTAAAAATAGAACCACTTTTGGACCAAGACCGTTCTGTAGTTGCTTATGTGCGATCCGAACAACTTTCGCTTGCTATTGGAAAAACGGGACAAAATGTTCGTTTGGCAGCTAGATTAACAGGATGGAAAATAGACATAAAAGTCAGTGAGGACGAGAAACTGCCAACGATGAAGGATCTTTTTGTAGATATATCTGAAGTGTCCGAAGAAAATGAGTAAATCTAATGAAAAAAAATACCACAAATCAACCTGTATTCAAGAAAAATAAACCGCGTACTTGTGTTGGTTGTATGGAAGAATCTCCAAAGCGTACATTATTACGCATAGTAAGGACCCCTGAAAAAGAAGTTTTATATGACCCGACAGGAAGGGCCAATGGGAGAGGGGTATATGTGTGTGCTCGTGCTGAATGTATAAAACAAGCAAAAAAGAAGAGAGCTTTTTCTCGAGCCTTAAAGGTTCCTATAGACGATAGCATATATATTCTTCTAGAAGAAATTTGTAGTAAAGAACAAGATTGTGGAAAAAATGATTAATAGTGAGAATGAAATTCTAAATATGTTGGGACTCGCCAGACGTGCAGGTGAGCTTATAATAGGACAAGATGATGTCTTTGCACAAATAAGAAAAGGTAAAAAGCTTTTTATCTTATTAGCGAATAATGCTTCCAAAATAATTCAAAGAAAAGTTGTTACAGTATCAGAGCGTAATAACTTAACATATATCGCACTGCAAAACACCGGCAGAAAAATAATAGGTGAACGGTTAGGGATAAAAGAAGTGCAAATAGCAGCTCTGCCTGCGGATGGCGGTCTTGCTAAAAAAATATTAATTTTATACGATAGGAGTGATGTCGATGAGTAAAATTAGAGTATATGAGCTTGCAAAGACCCTTAATAAAAGTAATCCGGAAATATTAGAAATCTTAGTTAATCTTGGATTAAAAGTAAAATCTCACATGAGCTCAATTGACAGTGAAGCCGCAGATCTTGTAATTAAAACGGTTAAAGATGGGACGAAAGCTCAAGAAAAAGAAGAAACAACAGAGGATATCCTCGCAAAGTATAAGGAACAAAAAGTACGTATAGGAGACTCTGTATCTGACGTTGCTTTAATAATAGGAGAAAAACCGGGAAATGCAGTCAAGTTGCTGATGGCAGCAGGCTTAATGATTCCAGCTTCTGCAGAAGTTGATGAAAAAATATTGAGTGTTTTAAGCGAAGGATTTAAAAGAAATTTTATCTTTTATACAGAAGAAGAAGCTAAAGCACAAGAGGTTAAAGCCTCTCTCACAGAAGAGAAAGCTAAAAAACGTGTAGAGAAGAAAATTGTAAAGGGAACTGTAAAAGATAAGAAAATAGACAGCATAAAAGAGAATACAAGGATTCTTTCTAGGCCTCCCATAATAACCGTTATGGGACATGTTGACCATGGCAAAACATCTCTGCTTGATTTTATTAGAAATACAAGAGTAACGGCAAAAGAAGCTGGTGGAATTACTCAACATATTGGAGCTGCTGTTGTTGACTATAATGGAAATTCATTAATTTTTTTGGATACTCCTGGTCATGAGGCTTTTACTCTAATGAGAGCTAGAGGTGCTCAAGTTACCGACATAGCAGTCTTAGTAGTTGCAGCAGATGACGGGGTTATGCCTCAGACCATAGAGGCAATTAATCATGCGAAAGCTGCGGGTGTACCAATAGTTGTTGCAATCAATAAAATTGATAAACCAGATGCAAAGCCTGAAAGGGTTAGACAACAACTTTCCGATTATGGACTTGTTCCCGAAGAGTGGGGTGGGGATACTATAATGGTTGAGGTTGCTGCTAAAACGGGAGAAAACATTGATGCTCTGTTAGAGATGTTGCTACTTGTTGCTGAAATGCAAGAGCTAAAAGCAGATTACAATGCAAAGCCTACAGGAACAGTTGTTGAAGCAAACCTTGACAAAGGTAAGGGGCCTGTGGCAACAGTTATTGTACAGCAGGGCATTTTGCGTAAAGGAGATATTGTTAACACTAAAACTGCTTGGGGAAAAATACGCGCTATGCTGGATGACTCGGGCAAAATGATAAAAGAGGCATTACCAAGCACGCCCGTGGAGATACTAGGTCTGGAAGCAGTACCGATGCCGGGGGAAAAGTTTACAACTCTGTCAACTGAGAGAGAAGCTAGAGATATTATGGCTAAGAATGAAATTGAGCGAAGAGAAATTGATAACAATAAAACCAAGCGTCTCACCTTAGAAGAGTTATATGAAAAAATGCAAACGAAAGAAGTTCCACAGTTGAATCTACTCTTAAAAGCTGATGTTCAGGGGTCTATAGAAGCCTTTGAATCTTCACTTATGAAAATGAGTTCAGAGGCAGTAATGATAAATATTGTACATGATGGAGTAGGACGAATATCAGAGTCGGATGTTATGTTAGCCTCTGCTTCTAATGCAATCATAATTGGGTTTAATGTTCGGCCGGATGGCAACGCTAAGAAGATTGCAGAATCTGAGGGAGTACAGATAAGGTTTTATCAAGTTATATATGACATGCTAGATGATGTCAAAGCAGCTATGGAGGGTATGCTGGAGCCAGAATTGAGAGAAAACACACTTGGTAATGCAGAAATAAGAGATATTTTTAGAGTTCCTAAAATAGGAAATATTGCAGGATGCCGTGTTATGGAAGGAATTATTCGTAGGAACGCCAAGGTTCGTCTTATCCGTGATGGCGTCGTTTATTGGAACGGGGAACTTTCCAGTTTGAAACATTTTAAGGATGATGTAAGAGAGATAAAATTTGGAAACGAGTGCGGATTAAGCTTTGAAAAATTCCAAGATTTTCGTGTAGGAGACGTAATTGAAGCTTATGAAATCTTGAAAAAGAAGAGAACATTAGATTAGTTTCTAAGTTAGTTATACCTTTTACTTAAGATTTTATTATCGTTTATGTTTTTTAAAGGATAAATCAATAATAGATTAATGAATATATGTTTTATTAATGCCTAATTCTGTTTTTTTAACTAGTATTACAAGTGACAGTATGTATTCTAGCAGATTTTTAATAATTTAATTTTTTTAATGTTGCATACAGATAGTTATAGTAAGCTGGTTTGTGAGATTAGTATTTCCGGCCGGGAGGTAAGATCGCATGGTTACTCTGAGAATGAAGAGAATAAATAAGGAGTTTCTACGATTAATTTCAGTAATGCTGCAATGCAGAATAAAAAATGATATCGTGAAAGATGCAATATTAACAAAAGTTTCTGTCTCAAAAGATTTAAGCTATGCTAGAGTTTATTATACTTTGCTTGATGTTTCATCTAAAGAAACATTGCAATCACAGCTTGATTTAGTATCAGGACAATTACGTTCAATATTGGGGAAGGAAATGAAGCTTCGTAAAATTCCCGAGCTCAACTTTATATATGATGATACTGAAGTTAAAGCTAGAGAAATGGATAGGTTGTTAGATAGAGTGGCCGCCATTGAAGCCCAAAAGGCTGTTGGCTTAAAAGAAAATGATGAAAAACTTTAAACATAATAATACTGTAAAAAAAATAATAAAAGCTTTAAAAGAAAAATCAGCATGGACTATTATTTGTCATGAGAATCCTGATGGAGACACACTTGGGTCGGGGCTTGCTCTTTATTCTTTGGCTCTAAGGCTTAATAAAAAAGCTTCAATAATAGGCCGAGATCCCTTACCAGAGACATATCGCTTTTTACCCTATGCGAATGACTATAAACAGTGTGATAAAATCCCGAATTTTCTTAAAGATGAAGTGATAATATGTGTTGATATAAGTAATGAAGCAAGGTCTATAGATCAATTCTCCAAATTAAAAGATTTAGAATTACTAACAATAAATATTGACCATCATGGTGATAATGAGAACTTTTGCTCTTTAAATCTAGTGATACCAAGAGTTTCTGCAACAGCAGAGATTATTACTAACCTTTTTATAGCGGGTAACTTTGATATGATTAGTAAGGAAGCGACTGCTCTTTACGTTGGGTTAGTAACAGATAATGGAAATTTTAGATTCAGCTCAACTACTCCTAGTAGCCATGAATGTGCTGCATATTTGATCAAAATGGGAGCAAGGCCTGCTGAGGTAGACACAATAATGATGCAGAATTTAACAATGCCAGTTTTGAAGCTATGGGGCAAAGCCTTTTCCAGAGCAGAAATACTCGCTAATGATAAGGCTGCTATTTTTTGGCTTGAAGATAAAGATTTTAAAGAAATAGAAGAAAACTTAAGTTCAGTAGACGGACTTGTAAATACTTTATTGAGAATTAAGGGTGTAGATGTAGCCGTTTTAGCGTGCGAATATGATTGTAGCGTTAAATTAAGCATTAGAACAAGGACACCTTACAATGCCAGAGAAATAGCCTCTGTTTTTGGTGGAGGCGGTCATATAGAAGCAGCGGGTGCAAAAGTAACAGGGAATCTCTCAGAAGTTCTTTCAAAATTAAGGTCTATATTAAATCAGAAATGTCTTTAACTGGCGTTCTCTCTATAATTAAACCCCCTTCAATTAGAAGTACACATTGCGTCCAAGAGATAAGAAAGTTATTGGGCGGAAACATCAAAGTTGGTCACGGAGGCACACTTGATAGCTCCGCTTCAGGTGTTTTGGTTCTTTTACTGGGACAGGCTACCAGGCTGAGTAATTTTGTTATGGATATGCCCAAATGTTATGAAGTAACAATCCAATTCGGGAGCGAAACATCTACTGATGATGCAACGGGAGAAGTAATAGCAAGGGAAAGATGGAATCATATTAATGATGATTTAATAGACTCAGCTCTTTGTGGGTTTTTAGGATCAAGACTTCAAACTCCTCCCAATATATCTGCAGTGCGTGTTGATGGCCAAAGAGCTCATAAACTTGCACGAGCAGGGGCTGAAGTAACCCTCCATTCAAGACAAGTCTTTATTTTAAGAATAAAACGAATTAATAAATTAAATAAAGATGGTGCTGTTTCACTTACAGTCTTCTGTAATCGAGGCACATATATTAGAAGCTTAGTACGTGATTTGGGCAGAGTATTAGCTTCTCGAGCACATGTTTCTTCCTTAAAACGCCTTAATGTAGGAATGTTTAACCTTAAAGAGAGTTTCAATTTTGCTCAATTAAAAGAATTGGATTCTGTGCAAGACCTTAGAAGGAAAGTTATACCGTTAAGCTCTTTTTTCTCTTCCCATGCTTCATATAGTGCTAATGAAGAAGAATTTCAAAATCTGTCTAATGGTCTTCCTATTCATATTTCTCAGGTTAAGCGAATACAACTTCCTATATCATCTGCAGATGGATTAAAATACACCACAGTACACTATAAAAATAGTATATCTATATGCAGGGTAGAGAAGATAAAAAACTCTTTTATCTTCTCTCCTTCCATAAATATATTAGATAAAGAGGGGCTATAAAATGATATTTGCATTAGGAGCTTTTGACGGGTTTCATATAGGGCATCAAAAGCTTTTAGAAAAAGCCCGCTTAAGAGCAGAAGAAAAAAAAATTAAATGGGGAGTCTTAACTTTTGACGGCAATCCACAGCAATTTCTTAATAAATCAAAACTACCTCAACTGTTTTCAGATGAGGAAAAAGATTTGTTGTCTCAATATTTTGAGATACCTACAGTAGTAAAAATCCCATTTACAAGGACTATTGCGAATCTATCACCAGATGATTTTTTAGATTTTCTAAGTATTAAAGAAAAAATAGAAGGACTTGTCATAGGAGAGAACTTCAGGTTTGGTAAAGACAGAACAGGTGGTTCCATTGAGTTGAATCGTCTGTGCAAAGAAAGAAATTGGTCTCTTGATGTTGTTAAAAACGTTAGAATAGAAAATAAAATAGTAAGCAGTACTGCCATCAGAGAATATGTATTATTGGGATTGTTGGACGAAGCAAAAACAATGCTTGGAATTCCCTTCTTTCTTAGCGGAGCGGTAAAAAAAGGAGACTCTAGGGGAAAGTCATTGGGGTTCCCAACAGCAAACATAAAAATAAACCCAAATAAAGCATATCCTACCCGAGGAAGTTATGCAGCCTTAACATTTATAAAGAATAAATGGCATCCTGTAGCACTTAATTTGGGTTATAACACGACTTTTGTTGATAATCAAATACTCTCTTGTGAAGCTCATATACTTGATTTTAATGAAAATTTGTATGGTAAAAATATTATAATCTTTTTAATAAATAAGTTTAGGAATGAAATAAAATTTGATAGTAAAGAAAACTTCAAAAAACAACTAGAAGAAGATATAAAATATGTAAGGTCAGTATTTACAAGTTATTTTAAAAAAAATTTAACTATTTTCCAAAAATTTACGCATAATTGTTTTGACATGTAACAGGCTCTATCGTATTATATCAAGGTTGATTTAATCTATTACTTGTTTTTACCAATTGAGGAGGACGATGTTGTTGTTAAATTTTTTGAGAAATAAAACAAAGGCAATTATGATAGTTGTAGTTGTTTTTTTTGTATTATCATGTTTTGCAGGATACGGACTTTATACTGGAACGGGATCAACATCTAAAGGTGAGAAAGACTATCCCGTTGCCAATGTAGATAAAATGAAAATAATGAGATCTGAATTAGAACACGTGGCATATAATTTAATACAGCGTGATGAACAAGAGCACCACCAATTAGTTAATCAAGGCAAAATAGATACTGCATTTGAAGTAACCTCAAAGGACATCGTCGCTTATAGAAGAGAGGCCCTTTCTATTTTAATAGCTCAAAGAGAGGGTGAATTTATTCGTAAAGAAATCAAACATGAGGCTAAACTAAGAAAAGTCGAAGTAAGGGATGAAGACATAGATAAGGAATTTCTTAAATTAACGGAGACATTCCCAACCAGAGAAGAGTTTGACTTAAGAATAGAGAGTATGGGAGTAACAGAGAAACAAGTAAAAGACGATATTAGACAAAACTTATTAAGAGAAAAGCTATTAGATGATATAAAATCAGAAGTTTCAGTAACAGAGGAAGATGCAAGAGCTTTCTATAAAAGATATGCAGAGTGGCGGTACGAAGGGAAAGATTTTGAAGAAGTTAGTGCCGATGTTTTTAAAGATGTGCGAAAAGATAAAGAAGAAAGCAAAGAAAAGTTGTTTGAGAAAAAAATACTAAACAAAGTAGATGTTAAGGTGCTAGACGAAGCTTTGTTTGATATTGAAGAGTAGTTACTATTTTTAAATAAACATATGTTTGTTATGTGCATTTTACTAAGCTGTTGACAAAGCACACAACACAGCATAGAATGATTTCCGTTGGTGAGGTGGCCGAGCTAGGTTGAAGGCGCTCGCCTGCTAAGCGGGTAGGGGGGCAGAAACCTCCCTCCAGGGTTCGAATCCCTGCCTCACCGCCATTTTCCCCCTTTAATAAGTGCGCCGGTAGCTCAACTGGATAGAGCATTGGACTACGGATCCAAAGGTTACGAGTTCAAATCTTGTCCGGCGCGCCAATAAAAAAAATGCCACATCAATATAGTGGATTTACAAAGTAAAATATATAATTTTCAATGATGGTTTTCATTTGTTTGTTTGTGATAAAAATGAAAATTAAATCTCAGTATAGGAGGAATATCTACATGAATCTTAAGGGAACTAAAACAGAGAAGAACCTTTGGGAAGCTTTTGCCGGAGAATCTATGGCACGCAATAAATATACGTATTTTGCTTCAGTGGCAAAAAAAGAAGGTTATGAGCAAATAGCAGCAATTTTCTTAGAAACGGCAGAAAATGAAAGAGAACACGCTAAATTACAATTTAAAGCACTTTCTGGAATATCTGATACTTTGGCAAACCTACATTCGGCCGCCCAAGGTGAGAACGATGAATGGACAGAAATGTATCCTCGAATGGCTAAGGAAGCTAGAGAAGAAGGATTTAATGAATTAGCAGCAATGTTCGAAAATATTGCTAAGGTAGAAATGGAACACGAAGCAAGATATAAAAAACTAGCAAATGATATTGCAGAAGGCAGAGTTTTTATAAGAGACGGAAAAGTTTCATGGAAATGTCGTAACTGTGGAGCAATTTTCGAATTAAGCAAAGCACCTCAAATTTGCTTAGTTTGTAAACATCCTCAGGCATATTTTGAAGTAAAGCCAAAAGAAGAATAAAAAACATAAAAAGGACGTCACTTCGATTTGAAGTGACGTCCTTTTTATGTTTATAAAAAACTAAAAGCAAACTAAAATAAAACTATAGTACTTCGCCTTCAGATTTTGCTACCACTGACGCAACGCTGATATCTCCAGTTACATTTATACACGTTCTTGCCATATCTAGAACTGGGTCTATTCCAGCAACTAATCCAATCCCTTCAATAGGAAGGCCTACAGATGCCAGAACCATAGATAGCATTATGAGACCGGCTCCGGGAACACCGGCTGTTCCAATGGAGGCAAGGGTTGCTGTTAGTACGATAGTAACTTGTGCAGCTAAATCAAGGTGTATACCGAAAGCTTGTGCTATAAACAAGGCACAAACACCCTGGTAAAGTGCAGTTCCATCCATGTTGATTGTCGCCCCCAAGGGTAACACAAAAGAAGAGACTCGTTCTGATATCTTAAGGTTCTCCTGTGCATTTTTCAACGATATAGGTAAGACCGCAGAACTGGAGCGA
>Ga0255343_1000959_pt1 | contig 41869 bp, 26 predicted proteins | sample wastewater_treat_4_FD_192413 | JGI IMG/M metagenome (GOLD analysis project Ga0255343, IMG submission 192413) | Wastewater microbial communities from Lulu Island WWTP, Vancouver, Canada - plant16 | ecosystem: Engineered > WWTP > Wastewater > Unclassified | place: Canada: Vancouver, British... | reverse complement strand
TGTCGGCTTGGCTACCAGGATTTTGTCGAAAGTGACTGCTTTCACTTTGCTACAGTTCCTGAATTCTATCAATAATAAACCTCTAAACCATATTAAACATGCGCTCGCTTAATTCCACACAACGGGTAAACTTAATCATTTATTAAAAACTATTTTAAGGAGAATAAAAACATGCAACAGAAACAATTAATCAATTGGGTGATGATTCTATTATTTAATGGAATATGTTTCGCCCAAAATGCTCAGACAGTTGTTGAAGATTTTAAACCTTCTTCAACCAATCAGCCTGGCAGGGATTACCCGATGGTAAATTCCGAAGGCAGGGTGAGAGTGCAAATTAAAGCTCCTGAGGCAAATCGTGTACAACTGGATATCAGTGCTGTGAAATATGATCTTGTTAAAGACACAGCGGGCATCTGGACCGGCGAATCGGCTCCTCAGGATGAAGGTTTTCATTACTATCAGTTATGGATTGATGGCGCTGCAGTTCCCGATCCCGGAAGCCTCTATTTTTTTGGAGCCATGCGATGGGGCAGTGGTATTGAAATTCCTGCACATGATCAGGATATTTATGCGCTAAAGAATGTACCCCATGGGCAGGTGCGTCAGATTTTATTCTTTTCTAAAAGTACAAATACTGTACGCAGGGCATTTGTTTATACCCCACCCGCTTATGACAAGGATCTAAACAAACGATACCCTGTACTGTATTTACAACATGGCTTTGGAGAAGATGAAACTGGTTGGACCAATCAAGGGAAAGCTAATTTAATTATGGATAACTTGATTGCTGAGGGCAAGGCAAAACCTTTCATCATTGTAATGACCTATGGAATGACTAATGATATCAAGGCTGGAGGACTTAGGGATTTCGATATTAAACCATTTCAAACGGTTCTTGTCGATGAGTTAATACCATACATTGACAAAAATTTTCGCACTTTAAGTGATCAACCGAATCGTGCTATGGCAGGATTGTCGATGGGTGGATTTGAAACCAGACTGATAACATTAAATAAACTGGATAAATTTGCATATATCGGACTTTTCAGTGGTGGCACTATAAGTGTTGAAGATGTGAAAAATACACCAGGTTTCAAGGAGAAAGTCAAACTTGTATTTGTTAGCTTTGGCAGTCGGGAACTTGATTTTATGAAAGGTGGCAACAGAAATTTTGGAGGGAACCCAAAGGATATAACCGATGCAATTTCAAAGGAAGGTATCAATGCTCACTTTTATGTATCTCCTAATACAGCTCACGAATGGCAAAGCTGGAGACGAAGTCTATATGAATTTGCACAATTGTTATTCAAGAATTAAGGAGAAGAATTTATGAAAAAATCTTTTTTTATATCTTCGATTTTGCTATGCATGTTGTTTGTTTCCTTAAGTTTAGGGTATGCCGGTCAACCAGCGGTAAAGGAAGATTTTCGTCCTTCTTCAACTAATCAGCCCGGCAGGGATTACCCGATGGTAAATTCCGAAGGTAGGGTGAGAGTGCAAATTAAAGCTCCTGAGGCAAATCGTGTACAACTGGATATCAGTGCTGTGAAATATGATCTTGTCAAGGACACAGGTGGTGTTTGGACAGGCGAATCAGCACCTCAAGACGAAGGATTTCATTACTATCAATTATGGATCGATGGTGCTGCAGTTCCTGATCCAGGGAGTATGTTCTTTTATGGAGCAGGGCGTTGGGGTAGCGGCATTGAAGTGCCGGCGCATGATCAGGATTTCTATGCACTCAAAAATGTTCCGCATGGACAGATAAGTGAACACCTCTATTTTTCAAAAACCAACAACCGTATACGTCGTTGCTTTGTATACACTCCGCCTGACTATAACAAGAACATCAAAAAGCACTATCCTGTACTTTACCTTCAGCATGGTGGCGGAGAGGACGAAACCGGATGGTCGAGACAAGGGAAAGCTAATCTAATACTCGATAATCTGATTGCAAACGAAAAAGCCGTTCCAATGATTATTGTAATGGACAATGGATCATGGCAGTGGCCTGCAAATGTTCCTCAACCTAAACCAGGCGAACGCCAAAGTGGTCCTTGGCCACCGATGGGCTGGGCAGATAATTTTATGAAAACATTGTTAGATGATATTATTCCTATGATCGATTCCAATTATCGTACATTGGCCGATCAAAAGCATCGTGCGATAGCTGGATTATCTATGGGTGGAATGCAAACTCGGATTATCACTTTAGCACATCCCGAAGTGTTTTCTCACATGGGTATTTTTAGCGGCGGTAGTATCAACGTTGAGGATCTCAATAATTACCCAGGTTTCAAGGAGAAAGTCAAACTTGTATTTGTTAGCTTTGGCAGTCGGGAACTTGATCTCATGAAAGGTGGCAACAGAAATTTTGGAGGGAACCCAAAGGATATAACCGATGCAATTTCAAAGGAAGGCATCAATGCTCACTTTTATGTATCTCCTAATACAGCTCACGAATGGCAGAGCTGGAGACGAAGTCTATATGAATTTGCACAATTGTTATTCAAGAATTAAAGAGAACAGTTTATGAAAAAATATTTCTTTTTATCTTCGATTTTACTAATTATGTTGTTTGTTTCCTTAAGTTTGGGGTATGCCGGTCAACCAGCGGTAAAGGAAGATTTTCGTCCTGCTTCTACCAATCAGCCTGGCAGGGATTACCCGATGGTGAATTCAGAAGGCAGGGTACGAGTGCAAATTAAAGCGCCAGAAGCACAACGTGTACAACTGGATATTAGCGCTGTGAAATATTATGATCTTGTCAAGGACACAGGTGGTGTTTGGATAGGCGAATCAGCACCTCAGGACGAAGGATTTCATTACTATCAGTTATGGATCGATGGTGCTGCAGTTCCTGATCCAGGGAGTATGTTCTTTTATGGAGCAGGGCGTTGGGGCAGCGGCATTGAAGTGCCGGCGCATGATCAGGATTTCTATGCACTCAAAAATGTTCCACATGGTTTTTTAAATGAGAAACTTTACTTTTCACAAATTACTCAATCTTGGCGCCGTTGCTTTGTTTATACCCCACCTGATTATGAAACAAATAGTAAATCACGTTATCCTGTCTTATATCTCCTGCACGGCAGCTTTGAAGATGAAACAGGATGGTCTAATCAAGGGAAAGTTAATCTAATACTCGATAATCTGATTGCAAATGAAAAAGCCGTTCCAATGATTATTGTAATGGACAATGGATATGCATTTAAACCTAAAAATGACCTCGATCAAGGTTCCCCTCCTCTTTTTGCTTTTGAAGAAGTGATGGTTAAAGAAATAATTCCGATGATTGATGGTTCCTTTAGAACGATTGCTGATCGCGAACATAGAGCAATAGCAGGACTCTCTATGGGTGCTAATCAAGCTATTCGGATTGCAATAAATAATCTTGATTTGTTTTCTTATATTGCGGGATTTAGCGGTACTCCTAATTATCCAAGCGCTGATAAAATTGACAGGGATAAATTTATGAATGGTGCTTTTAAAGATGGTAAAACGCTCGACAGAAAAATTAAATTATTATGGTTGAGTCTGGGTACTAAAGAACCTGATCCGTTCCCTGGTTCAGTTGGAGCTTTTCGTTCCATGCTGGAAGAATCAGGGATAAAATATGGATATTATGAATCTCCTGGAACAGCCCATGAATGGTTAACATGGAGAAGATCTCTTTGCCAGTTTGTCCAATTATTATTTAAATAAAAAACTATGCAAAAGCGATCCACTGTTTTTAATTTAGTATTAGTAATTGAGAAAAAATCATTTATTTATTAACTAACTATAAAAGCATAAAAAATGTATATGAAAATATTTTTTGTTTTTTGTTTTTTAAGCACTGTAAGTGTGTGGGCACAAATGCCCTATCAAAATCCGAATTTAAGTATTGAAGAACGCACCAAGGATTTAATTTCAAGGTTAACGCTTGAAGAAAAAGCTGCTTTAATGTGTGATCAATCGGCTGCTATACCCCGGTTGGGTATAAAAAAGTTCAACTGGTGGAGTGAAGCATTGCATGGTCTGGCTAATAACGACAGCGTTACTGTTTTCCCCGAACCAATTGCAATGGCAGCTTCGTTTAACGATGAGCTGGTTTATGAAATTTTCAATGCTGTGTCCGACGAAACACGAGCCAAATATCACGAAATGCTTCGTCGTGGAGGTGAAAATCGACGATTTCTGAGTCTTTCAGTATGGACTCCCAACATCAACATTTTCCGTGACCCACGTTGGGGACGCGGTCAGGAAACTTATGGCGAAGATCCGTACCTGATGTCACGGATGGGAATTGCTGTAGTTCAAGGGCTTCAAGGTCCCGATACGTCTAAATATCTTAAATTATTAGCCTGTGCTAAACATTTTGCTGTACACTCTGGTCCCGAATGGAGCCGACACGAAATTAACCTTAATCAGGTCGATGTTCGCGATTTGTACGAAACCTATCTGCCTGCTTTTAAAGCTCTGGTCCAGAAAGCAGGAGTGCGTCAGGTAATGTGCGCCTATCAACGGCTTGACGATGAACCTTGTTGCGGAAATACTCGTCTACTGCAACGAATTTTACGTGACGATTGGAAATATAAATATATTGTGGTATCCGACTGTGGAGCTATAACCGATTTTTTTACCAGTCATAAAGTCTCTTCCGATGCTGTCCATGCAGCAGCTAAGGGTGTTTCGTCTGGAACTGATCTGGAATGTGTATGGGAAAATTATTCTTATAAAACTTTGCCCGATGCTGTGGCTCGTGGTTTAATTTCTGAAGAAGAGATAAATAAAAGCTTACTGAGAATATTTATTGATCGTTTTGACCTTGGAGAAATGGATAACGATTCACTGGTTCCCTGGTCTAAAATTCCTATGTCCATTGTAAATAATGATGAACACAAAAAACTTGCTCTGGATATGGCTCGTGAATCAATGACGCTCCTCCAAAATAATAACAATATCCTCCCTTTAAATAAATCAATTCAAAAGTTGGGAGTTATTGGTCCCAATGCCGATGATAAACCTGTACTCTGGGGAAATTACAATGGGACGCCAGTTAATACAATTACAATTCTCGAAGGAATTACTTCAAAGCTTTCTGCTGATAAGATAATTTATGACAAAGGATGCGATCTGGTTGAAGATAAGGTGACCCGGAGTTATTTCGCCTATTGCGCTATTGACGGGGAGAATGGTTTAAAAGCTACTTATTGGAACAACCCGGATTTCTCTGGAGAAATTGTAAACACTCAAAAAATTAAGAATCCCATCAAACTTACGACTGCTGGTAATTTTGCTTTTGCTCCCGGAGTTAATCTGGAAAAATTTTCTGCAAAATTTGAAACAGAATTTATTGCTCCTGCAACCGAAGAAATTGTTTTTAAAGGAGGAGCTACTGGATATTTTGAATTACTGGTCAATGGAGAGTCTATTAGAAAATATGCCAATTGGCGGACATTGATATCAAGAATACCTTACAAGGTTGAAAAAGGGAAAAAATATAAAATTGAAATCCGCTATGCTCAACTCAATGATTGGCAGGCAAATATTGAATTCGACTTTGGCAAAGAAGTCAGCGTGGATTATTCCGATTTGATAAATAAGCTCAAAGGTATTGAAACAATAATATTTGTAGGTGGACTCTCAGGCAAGCTCGAAGGCGAAGAAATGCCTGTCAATTTCCCTGGTTTTAAAGGTGGTGATCGTACTAATATAGAATTGCCCTCAGTACAACGCAATTGCCTTAAAGCCCTGAAACAGGCCGGGAAGAAAATTATTTTTGTCAACTGTTCGGGCTCTGCTATTGCTTTGACTCCCGAAATTGAAACCTGCGATGCCATACTTCAGGCATGGTACCCTGGCGAATCGGGCGGACAAGCTGTTGCCGATGTATTGTTTGGAGATTACAATCCTTCAGGCAAATTGCCAATTACATTTTATAAAAATTCAGACCAACTGCCAGATTTCGAAAACTATTCAATGAAAGGACGTACCTACCGATTTATGGAAGATGCCTTGTTCCCTTTTGGCTATGGTTTGAGTTATACCAGATTTGAAATTGGACAAGCTAAACTTAATAAAACCGAAATAAATAAAAATGAATCAGTTGAACTAACTATTCCTGTCAAAAACATTGGCAAACGCGACGGAACTGAGATTGTTCAAGTTTATATTCGAAAGGTAAATGATTCCGATGGACCTATCAAAACACTAAGAGGTTTTCAACGAGTCATTGTGCCTTCTGGGAAAACAGTCCAGGCAATCATCCATTTGCCTTATACATCATTCGAGTTTTTTGACCGGGCAAGTGGCAAAATGTTGGTAACTCCTGGAGAATATGAGGTATTATATGGTAATAGCTCCAATATTAAGGATTTGAACATAATTAAAATTACTGTTGTGAGATAAAAATGAGAAATAATATTTTTTTAACGTTCCCTTATTTTATAATTGTCTCGATGATTGTATTGGTGAAGGTACCTATAGCGTTTGGACAGGTACAAACAAAGGAGCCATTTACCACATCTTGGTATTTCTATCTTGGAGATGTTGAGAATGGACAAGACCCATCCCTCGATGATTCGCACTGGAGATTGCTCGATTTGCCTCACGACTGGAGTATTGAAGGGCATGCTTCTCCTGAAACAAGTAAGAAGGACATCCCTGAGTTTAATATCGTAAAAGGAGAATGGAAATTCAGTAAAGGCGATAGCATACAGTGGAAAAATTCTGATCTCAACGATAGTTTCTGGCAGATTGTAACGCTTCCTGCAACATGGGAACAGCATTCAAACTACACTCAGGATAATGTGTATGGTTGGTATCGTCGTGAAATAACCATTCCTGAAGATTTAACAGGAAAAGACATTTATATTAATCTTGGTAAAATAGACGACGCTGATGAGGCATATTTTAACGGTGTAAAAGTTGGTGGAATGGGCTCATTCCCTCCTAACTATATAACTGCATGGGACCTTATCCGACGTTACAAAGTACCTCACGAAATCATTAGATTCGGTGAAAAAAATACCATTGCTGTTCGTGTATTTGATGGTATCATGGGAGGTGGTATTTATAATGACGGAGAAAAAATAGTTGAAGGTCCTTTTGAATCTACTTCTCCTGGAGGAAGTGGTGCGGGCTATATAAATGGAGGGATTGGTTGGTACAGAAAAGCTTTTAATCTCTCTGCAAATGATCAAGGCAAACGTGTATTCATCGAGTTTGATGGTATTTACATGAACAGCGATGTCTGGATTAATGGCGTTCATCTTGGAAATCGACCTTACGGCTATTCGAGTTTTCAATACGAACTCACTCCTTACTTGAAATTTGGCAACGAGAAAAATGTACTAGCAGTTAGGGTCAATGTACACCAGCCTTGCTCGCGCTGGTATTCTGGCGCAGGAATTTATAGGAACGTGCGATTAAAGATAGTAAATCCTATTCATATTGCACACTGGGGTATCTATGTGACAACTCCGGCTGTATCCAACAACGAAGCTATGGTTCGCGTGGAAACGAAGATTCACAATCAATCAGATTCTGCCCAACAGGTAAAACTTGAAACCATGATTGTAGATGAATCTGGACACAAATGTGCCGGAACCAGCTCTCTTCAGAATGTAAAAGTAGATAGCGCTTGTATTTTCGACCAGATGGTCAAACTTTCAAAACCAAAGTTGTGGTCACTGGAGGAGCCTATTCTTTACCACGTTAAATCCATAGTTCAGGTAAATGGATGTATTGTTGATACAAGTGACATACCTTTCGGCATTCGCACATTTGAATTTACTTCAGATAAAGGGTTTTTCTTGAACGGCAAACATATCAATATTAAAGGGGTATGCTTGCACCATGACCTGGGATGTCTTGGTTCTGCTGTGAACAATCGTGCAATTGAGCGTCAGTTGGAAATTATGAAAAGTATGGGATGTAATGCTATACGTACAAGCCATAATCCACCTGCACCTGAGCTGCTGGATTTATGTGATCGTATGGGTTTCCTTGTAATGGACGAGGCATTCGATGAATGGAAAAGATCAAAAACAATGTACGGCTATGGTCAATTTTTTGACGAATGGAGCAAAAGGGATCTGACAGATATGATTCACCGAGATAGAAACCATCCCAGCATTATCCTTTGGAGCATTGGTAACGAAATTCCCGAGCAGGACGATGCCAATGCGTACGAAATGGCAAAACGACTGGTGGATATTTGTCACAAGGAAGATCCGACAAGACCTGTCACCTCAGCATGCAATTCCCCGGAAGCAGCCGTTAAAAATTGTTTTTCAAAGCCGCTCGATGTATTAGGCATTAATTATTCTATGGACTTTTACCAGATTCTGAAGGGGAAAGCGAAATTGATTGGTTCGGAAACCGCTTCGGCAGTTAGCACTCGTGGGGAATATAATCTCGTTCAAAATGGGGACACACTTATAATCAAAAAAGAATTGAATAATCAGTGCACTTCATATGACTTAGTAAGCCCTAGTTGGGGTAATACAGCAGAACCGACTCTAAAGGCAGTTAAAAACGCTCCGTGGGTTGCGGGTGAATTTGTATGGACAGGTTTTGATTATATCGGCGAACCAACACCCTTTAGTTGGCCTTCTGTCAGTTCTTATTTTGGTATCGTCGATTTATGTGGATTCCCAAAAGACCGCTACTACTTGTATCAGAGCCAGTGGACAGACAAACCAATGGTTCATATTCTTCCCCACTGGAACTGGGAAGGTTTTGAAGGAAAGAATATACCTGTTTGGTGTTATAGCAATTGTGAGTCAGTTGAATTATTCTTGAATGGAAAATCTTTTGGTGAAAAGAAATTTTTCGATACAGATGATTTGCATTTGGAATGGAAAATCCCTTATTCATCAGGCACATTGAAAGCTGTTGCAAGAAACAAAGGGAAGATAGTATGTACAGATGAAGTACAAACCGCAGAGACTCCAGTTAAGATATTGCTTATACCAGATCGAACCGAAATAAGTGCTAATGGTCAAGATTTATCCTTTGTCAAAGTTGAGATTGTGGACAAGGCAGGTCGTGTTTGTCCTAATGCAGATAACCTTGTGAAATTTGTAATTACCGGTGAGGGTGCCATTGCTGGAGTAGGCAATGGTAATCCTGTTAGTCATGAACATTTTAAAACCAATGAACGGAAAGCATTCCATGGTTTATGTCTTGTAGTGATCCAATCGAAATACAAACAGGGCGAAATCCATCTTTCCGCAGAATCCGAAGGACTGCAATCAGCCGATCTTTTAATTCAAGTAAAATAAAAAGTAATTGGTATGTCATATGAAACTGCAAAAATTTGGAAATAACTATGTAAATCATTTCTTCTTCATTTTTTTTATATCCATGAATTTGTTTTATGAGCTTTGTCATGGACAATCTGTTAAAAGTTTTTTCCAAACAAATGATCGGATAATTATAAATTTGTCTGAAGGTATTCTAAGTATATCTCCTTTGGATGAAAATGCAGTTAGAATCAAATTTTATAAAGTAACTGAACCAGATATTCCTGAATTTATTTTCACTTCAAGTGTTACGATTCCCGAGTTTTATGTTTCCAATTTGTCGTCAACCATTGAGGTCAAAATGAAAAATATGATGGTTATCATGGATAAACAGACTGGGTGTTTATCTTTTAAAGATAATTCAGGGAAAATATTCTTAAGCGAAAAAGATGGTACACGAAAATTGATTCCTAATTCTGTCCTGAACAAACCTTGCGCTATAGCAGAATTGAGTTTTATATCACCAAAAAACGAATATATCTTCGGATTAGGACAGTTTCAGGATGGGTACTACAATTTAAAGAACGTTAGTCGCCGTTTAACGCAGGTAAATTCCCAAATAGCTATCCCTTTTATCTATTCAAATATGGGGTATGGTTTGCTGTGGCATCAGTATGGACTAACTGATTTTAATCCAGCTGACAATTTTATTACACTCGAAAAACAAGATTCATTTACTGGCGATAATAAGATAGCTGAAGTTACGACTACATCAGGAACACAAAAAATATTGCAAGACCAGGCGCTTTACACAGGTAAATGTACTGTTCCTGAAGATGGCGAATATTCTATTTTTCTGGATTTAGGCGATATGGGCAATCGACAATATGTTGTTATCGATGGGAACCCATGTATTGACCAGAGTAATTTATGGCTCCCTCCTGCTGCGAGTGCACTGGTGTATTTGAAAGCAGGAGACCATCAGATACAAGTGGTATGTAAATCAACCAATGTACCTCGTGTGTCGTGGAAACCCGTCAATGACGTGACTACATTTCGTTCTCCCAATGCTAATTTGATTGATTATGTGGTATTCTATGGTCCCTCAGCAGATGAAGTTATAGCTTCCTATCGAAAGTTATCTGGTGATGTACAAATGCTTCCTCTCTGGGCATATGGATTTTGGCAATGTCGGGAGCGATACATATCTTCATCGCAACTGGTAGAAACTGCAAAGGAATTCAAGAAAAGAAACCTTCCGATGGATGTTATCGTACAGGACTGGCAATATTGGGGCAAACACGGATGGGGTGTACCACAATTTGATGAAATTTCTTATCCTGATCCATCAGGTTTTATTAATGAATTGCATGATTTAAATACGCATTTTTGCATTTCTGTTTGGTCGAATCCTGATAAGAATTCAAAAATAGGTCAGGAACTTGTGATGAAAAATCTTTATATCCCCAATAGCCCGTGGTTGGATTATTTCAATCCACTAACAAGAGAGACATATTGGAATATTCTAAAGGAAAATTTGTTTTCTCATGGTGTAGATTCATGGTGGATGGATGCAACAGAACCAGAAAATGATGCTTTGGCTGGTAAACAGACATACATAGGTACAGGAGATTTCTATCGTCTAACATATCCCTTATTTGCAAGCAAAGCGGTTTATGAAGGGCAACGTGCTACTACCTCCTCTAAAAGAGTTTGCATTTTGACTCGATCAGCTTTTTCCGGTCAGCAACGTTTTGGTATAATCAACTGGTCTGGTGATATTGGAGGTAATTGGGATTCTTACAAACGGCAAATTGTCGCAGGACTAAATTATTCTATTACTGGTTTCCCTTATTGGACTACAGATATTGGTGGTTTTTTCCGTCCTGGAGCATCCCAATATTATGACAAAGAATATCATGAACTGCTTATTCGTTGGTTTCAGTGGGGAACGTTCAATCCAATTTTTCGTATTCATGGATACCAGACTGAAACTGAACCCTGGAAATATGGGCCACAGGTTGAAGAAAACATTCGAAAAATGCTCAATTTGCGTTATCATTTTATGCCTTACATATATTCTGAAGCATGGCAAGTTACAAAAAACGGGTCAACTATGATGCGTCCTTTGGTAATGGATTTTAGAGAGGATACTTTTGCTTTAAGCCAATTTTATGAATATATGTTTGGAAAAGCTCTGCTGGTAACCCCGATTACTGAACCTAATGCAAGTTTATGGAATATTTATCTGCCAGGATCTTGTTCGTGGTATGACTTCTGGACAGGAGAAAAGTACAATGGTGGTAAGTATATCGAAAAGGAAGTACCTATTGATATTATTCCATTGTATGTAAAAGCAGGCTCTATCATACCTTTTGGACCGAAAGTTCAGTATACCACTGAAAAGAGATGGGATAGTCTGGAAATCAGGATTTACGAAGGAGCCGATGGTACTTTTACATTGTATGAAGATGAAGGGGATAACTACAATTATGAAAAGGGAATGTATTCAACCATTGCCTTCTTATGGGATGATGCAAAGAAAACTTTGACCATTGGAGATCGGAAAGGGTCATTCCCGTCTATGCTTATCCAACGAAAATTTAAAATTGTCCGGGTGACTGAAAATAAGGGAATAGGGATGAAAGCTAATAAACAATACGATAAAGTGATTAGCTACAATGGTAAAAGGAAAGTAATAAGTTTTTAAAAAAATGTTTTATAATTTAAAAATGATTATTAACAATCTTATTAATTTAGACATTAAAAAAATAATTTATGAAAAAAATTAGTATCTTTTTTATATTATTATTTATTACAACAATAGGTGGGCAAATTTTCGCTCAGAATCAGAAACAAAAATTCCAGCCCAGTTTTGAATCTCTGGAGAAAGTAAACCCTGTTCCAGAGTGGTTCAAAGACGCTAAATTTGGTATTTATTTTCATTGGGGAGTATATTCTGTCCCTGCATTTTCAAATGAATGGTATCCACGTAATATATACATTGAAGGAACTCCTGAGAATAAGCATCATAAGGAGGTGTATGGGGATCCATCTGAATGGCCTTACCACTACTTCATTATTGGAGCTAAAGACAGGCAAGGCAACTTTGTGCAGTTTGCACCTAAGCTCAAATCGGAAGGAGGCAAATTCGATCCTGAAGAATGGGCACAGCTTTTTGCTGATGCAGGTGCTAAATTTGCCGGACCTGTAGCAGAACATCACGACGGCTTTTCAATGTGGGCAAGCAAAGTGAATCCATGGAACGCAAAAGATATGGGTCCAAAACTTGATTTGGTTGGCTTGATTACAGATGCCATCCGTAAAAGAAACATGAAAGTGTTCCTCTCTATGCATCATGCATACAACATTACAGGATATTACGACCATGTACCTCCGACAAATGATCCAAAACTTCAGATGTTATACGGGCAGCAAGGAAAAGAAAAAAATGAAGCTTTTTGGTTAAGTAAGCACAAGGAAATTATTGATGATTATAAACCAGATATCATTTATCAGGATTTTAATTTACATGTCATCTCACAATCAGTTCTTCTTGAGTTCTTGTCATACTATTACAATAAAGCAGATGAATGGAACAAAGGTGTAGTAGCCACATTTAAAGATGGCTTGAATACAAAATGTGCTGTTCTGGATTATGAACGTGGAGGTCCTCCCGATATTACCGAAAACTATTGGCTTACCGATGATGCCATCAGTTCATCAAGCTGGTGTTATACTGAGGGGATCAGATATTATACTACAAAACAGATTTTACACAGTTTTATTGACAGAATAAGTAAAAATGGAAATATGATTCTCAATATTTCTCCTGAAGCTGATGGCTCTATACCTAAGGAACAAAAGGATGTTTTGCTTGCAATGGGAGCATGGCTCAAAAAATATGGTGAAGCAGTGTATTCAACACGTGCATGGGAAAAATACGGAGAAGGTCCAACAAAAATGGGGGCTGTGCACGGAACAATGATGTCCCCAACTGAAGGTACAGCAAAAGATATTCGATATACAAGGTCGAAAGATAATACTATTCTTTATGCAATTTTGCTCGGATGGGAAAAAGATCAAAAAGAAATAATTCTCAAGTTATTATCTTCTGATAGAATCGATTGCAATAATTTAAAGTCAGTAGAACTTATTGATGGTGGAACAGGGAAAAACCTATCATTGACATACGAACAGAAAAAAGAAGGATTGATAATTAATTTGCCTGAACGACCTTTCGAAGAGATGGCATACGTTATAAAACTAAGCTTCACTAACAAGATTCCGCCACTCAATAAGTTTACTCAAATTAATTGTACGCCCCATTATTATATCGTACCCGGAGATAATATAGATAACAGTTTGGTACTTGGCTCAAACTTAACTTTAACAAGCAAAAGAAAAAACTATTCAAACCAATGGAAACTGGAAGATGCAGGCAAAGGTATTTACAAAATCAGGAATCGTGAAGATCGTGAAAAAGTACTGGAGTGTAGAATGCCTGATCAGGTTCTTACAGTCTCAAATTATAAGGGAGAAGATAATCAATTCTGGAAAATTGAAGATACATACAATGGTTTGGTTAAGATATCAAATAAACAATTCCCGGATAAGATTCTTTCCCTAGAAGTTGCTTCTATTGAAGGTAATAAAGTAGCATTGCTCAATTTTGGAAGCAGTTCTTTCATGGGTTGGAAACTTATAGAGGTCTGCGAATTGAAGCAGGAAGCTTTTAAACCACACACTGTTCCAGGAGTCTTAGAAGCTGAAGACTTTGACATTGGTTGCCCTGGTGATGCATACTATGACAAAGACAATTTGAATGAGGGAGGGCAATATAGGCTCAATGAAGGCGTCGATATTGAAAAATGTTCATCAGGTGGTTACAATATAGGTTGGACTAATACCGGAGAGTGGATGGCCTATACGGTTAATATTAAAAAATCAACAAAGTATAAAGTTTCGTTTTATGTTGCATCATCTTATGATACTGGGAAATTTCATCTTGAATGTGATAATGAAGACAGAACTGGAATTATTTCAGTACCAAATACTAAGGGATTTCAAAATTGGGCAATTGTAAACAAAACAATTGAACTCGATGCAGGACAACATGTGTTGAAAGTGTTTGTTGATGGAGCTCTTTTGAATCTTGATAAAATACTTTTTGAAGAGGTAAAATAATAAATAAAATCGAAAAACTGGGAAAATGAGAAAAATTAATAATTTTTTTGTCTATTTATTGGAAATTTATTTAAAGAAATTTGCCTTTATTGGTTTATGTTTTTTTATGACTGCAATTGCAGTTTCGCAATCAACTTTTGAAAGTATTAATTGTAGAAAACTATCCAGCAAAGCTGTCAATCCCATTATCTTTGCGGATGTTCCCGATATGTCTATTATTCGAGTGGGAGGTGTTTTTTATATGAGCAGTACTACAATGCATATGAGCCCTGGCGTGCCTATTATGCAGTCAAAAGACTTAACTAACTGGAAAATAATAAACTATGCCTATAATATCCTTGAAGATATTGATGAAACTAATCTAACTAATGGTAAATGGGACTATGGGCGAGGCTCATGGGCTAGTTGTCTAAGATACCATAATGGAACATATTATGTTAGTACTTTCTCGCTTACTACCAATAAAACCTATATTTTTATTACGCATAATATTGAAAAAGGACCATGGAAAAGAATCTCTTTTTCTCCGGCCTACCACGATCATACTATTTTTTTTGATGATGATAACCACATATATATTATCTGGGGCGCCGGTAAATTGCATATAGCAGAATTAAAAGAAGATTTGACAGGGATTAAAGAAGGAACCGAACATATACTTATTGAAAATGCAAGTGCTCCCGCTGGAGATAATATTGGATTACCTGCCGAAGGTTCACAGCTTTTTAAAATTAATGGTAAATACTATCTTTTTAACATTACCTGGCCCAGGGGTGGCATGCGTACTGTGCTTGTACATCGTGCAAATAAAATAACCGGTCCATACGAAGGTAGGGTAGCATTTCAGGATAGAGGTATAGCACAGGGTGGACTCGTTGACTTGCCCGACGGTCGTTGGTTTGCTTATCTATTTCGCGATTATGGATCGGTAGGACGTATTCCTTATCTGGTTCCTGTTTCATGGGTAGACGACTGGCCAATAATTGGAGTTAACGGGAAAGCTCCAGATACTCTCGATCTGCCACCTAACAAAGGGTTGATACCTGGAATTGTAGCATCCGATGATTTTTCTCGCAAGAAGGGAGAGCCAGACCTTCCCCTGGTTTGGCAATGGAATCATAATCCTGATAATCTCTATTGGTCGGTATCTCAACGTAAAGGTTATTTACGGCTCATTACTGGAAGTATAGTAGATAATTTTGAACTGGCGCGGAATACATTAACTCAACGTACTTTTGGACCCAAATGCACAGGAACAGTTGAAATAGATGTTTCAAATATGAAAGAAGGCGATTTTGCTGGATTGGCTTTGCTTCAAAAAAGGTATGGACTGCTGGGTGTAAGATTTGAAAATGGCCAAAAGAGAATTGTTATGGCAGGCGCACAAAATGAAAAATTTGAAGAAATTGAAAGCATTCCTGTCGACAGAAATATAGTGTTTTTGAAAGCAAAATGTGATTTTACCAATCTTGTTGATACAGCTCGATTTTATTACAGTCTTAATGGCAAAGAATGGAAATCAATAGGAAATACCTTGCATATGAATTACAGTCTTTCTCACTTTATGGGATACCGCTTTGGTCTTTTTAATTATGCTACTAAAATTACAGGTGGATATGTCGATTTTAACTGGTTTAAAATTGAATAGTTTCAAATTATGCTAAAATATTTACTATTTAAAGTATAAATAAACAATATCATTTAGAATGATAATTAAATTCAAAAACATAAATACAAATTCAAATGAAACAATCAAATTTCGTTAAAAGAATCATTTCAATAAAGGCAATAGCTTTGGCATGCTGTTGCTTATTAGTATCAACTGCACTTTTCTCCCAGTCCAATCAGAATGGGAAGAAAATCAGTCCCTTGCTATTTGGAATCTTCTTTGAAGATATCAATTATTCTGCTGATGGCGGTTTGTATGCAGAACTTGTTCAAAACCGTTCGTTTGAGTACAGCCCGACCGACCGCAAGGAATGGAATCCTTTTTCGTATTGGGAATATATTACCCCAGGTTATTCATATGGGAAGATTTCCATCGAAACCAGCAACCCTATTCATCCTAATAACCCTCATTACGTTGTTCTGGATATTGAGAATGTTGGTAATTATTCTCAATATACTGGAGAATCGGGAGTTGGCATAAAAAACTCTGGATATGATGGAATTGTTATCAATAATGGTGAAACTTATAATCTTTCATTATTTGCTCGTCTTCTATCTAATTCACCAGTAGATATTTCGGTAAGTTTCCAAAATCCGAAAGGAGATGCTTTGGCAAATGGAAAGCTTACTATTTCCTCCGACAAATGGCAAAAATATGCTCTTACATTAACTGCAACTGGAAGTAATGATACTTGTTCCTTGGTAATCCTTGCAAAAAACAGTGGTAAAATAGCTATGGACGTTATTTCTCTTTTTCCTGAAAAGACATTTAAGAACAGGCCAAATGGTATGCGTTCAGACTTAGCTCAGGTGCTTGCAGATATGCATCCCGGATTTATTCGATTTCCTGGCGGTTGCCTTGTTCATGGTGATGGTCTTGGCAATATGTATAGGTGGAAAAATACTATTGGTCCAATTGAAGAAAGAATCGAACAGAAGAATATTTGGGGATATCATCAAAGTGCTGGATTAGGTTATTACGAATTTTTTCAGTTCTGCGAAGATATTGGAGCTAAACCTTTGCCAATATTGCCTGCGGGTGTAAGTTGTCAAAATTCAGGTGGTACATGGCGTATTGGTGGTACAGGACAAAAAGCCTTGCCAATGGATGAGATGCCTGCTTATATTCAGGAAGTATTGGACTTAATTGAGTGGGCAAATGGACCGATAACCTCACCATGGGGTTCTAAACGTGCTGATGCAGGTCATCCAGCTCCTTTCAACCTTGAATATATTGGGATTGGCAACGAAGAAAAAATGACACCAGAATTTGAAGAACGTTTTAAAATGATATTCTATGCAGTTAAGGAAAAACATCCTGAAATTAAAGTAGTAGGTACGGCTGGTCCCTTTCATAGTGGCGAAGATTACGAAAAGGGATGGGAATTAGCTAATGAGTTAAATATTCCAATTGTAGATGAGCACTATTACACCGAGCCTAATTGGTTTCTAGCTAATCAATATAGATATGATAAATACGACAGAAATGCTTCTAAAGTATATCTTGGAGAATATGCCTCCTGGGGTAATAAATTGTTTAATGCAATTGCCGAAGCTGCCTATATGGTTTCACTTGAACGAAATGGCGATATTGTGGTCATGGCTTCATATGCTCCTTTGCTTGCAAAAAAAGATTTTACCCAATGGACCACTGATATGATATTTTTTGATAATACTCAAATCTGTCTTACTCCCAATTATTATGTTCAGAAAATGTTTATGAACAACCAGGGAGATTTTTATTACAATAAGGTTATTTCAAAAAATGAAAATGATTCTACCCTTGCAGCTTCATGTGTCCAGGATAATAAAACTGGTGATATTATTTTAAAGCTGGTAAATGCAAGTCAGGGGAAAAAATCAATGAGTATTAATCTTGGCAGATTTAAAAAAATTATTCCTGATGCAGATTTAACAGTTTTATCAGGCAATGCCAATGCTGAAAACACTTTTCAGAATCCACAAAATGTTATTCCGGTAAAATCAACATACAAGGTAAATAAGAACTTTAATTATGAAGTTCCACCAATGTCACTTACTGTAATCAGGATTAAAACAAAAAAAATAGCCAATATCAATAAAAATATAAAACCATGAAACGAGTATTTATGAGACTACACAAAAACACAAATGAACCAGATTATCCAAATTCAATTCAACCCTCAAAAAAATTTTCTTTACGGTTAAAAACTATAAAATTACTTTCCTTTTCCTTCTTAATTTTATTCTGTGCCAGCATGCATGCTATGGAGAAATATGAAATAAAAAGTCCTGATGCAAAAATTACAGCTAATTTCTGGCTTTTGCCTTCGGGCGAACCGGTTTATTCTGTTACTCATTCAGGAGAACTTGTAATACTACCATCAAAACTTGGAATTGTAAGGAGTGATGAGGATTTTACTACAGCTTTAAAAATCGATTCGGTTTCAGTCGTAAAGTTAATATCGGATCAATACACTCTTCTGCATGGGAAAAGAGTAAATTGCAGTTATACGGGGAACAGACGAATTTTTTATCTTAGCAATGCAAATGAAAAGCCTATTGAAATAATATTTCAAATATCCAATGATGGCGTGGCTTTTAGATATCATTTTTCTGAAAAATATGAGAAAAAAGTGAAAATATATAAAGAGATTTCTTCCTACCATTTCAATCGTTCTACAAAGGCTTTTTTACAGCCGTGCGCTGATGCCCGTACAGGCTGGTGTTTTTCACAGCCTTCGTACGAAGAATTTTACAATTTGGAAATCCCTGTAGGTACTTCTTCACCATATCAAGCAGGTTGGGTACTTCCAGCTCTCTTTAATTACGGAAATTTCTGGATAAGCATTACGGAAACAGCTGTCGATACTAATTATTGCGGATCTCGCTTAAGTCAATTTTCTCCCGATGGAGAATATTCTGTCCAATTTCCACAGCCACAGGAAGGCAGATCTTATGAGCCGGTATTGCCTGAATCGACATTACCATGGTTTACTCCATGGCGTATTATTGCCATAACAAATAATTTAGCAGGATTGGTCGAGTCAACTCTGGAAACAGACCTTGCAATTCCTTCAAAATACGATGTATCTGCCTGGCTAAAACCTGGTATTGCTTCATGGAGCTGGGTGATTCTTAAAGACGATTCAACTGAATACTTTACCCAGAAACGATTTATTGACTTTGCTGCAAGTATGAATTGGCAATATTGCTTAATAGATGCCTATTGGGATAGGCAGATCGGATATGAAAAAATTAAAGAGCTTGCTGACTATGCCAGAACAAAAAATGTAAAAATTTTATTATGGTACAATTCAGCAGGCGACTGGAATACTACTCCATTAACACCTCGAGACAAGTTGCTTACAAGGAATTCCAGGCGAATGGAATTTCAAAGATTGAAAGATATGGGAATAAGTGGTATCAAGGTCGATTTCTTCGGCGGCGATGGTCAATCGATGATGAAATACTATATTGATATTTTGAAAGATGCTGCAGACTATAATCTTGCAGTAAACTTTCATGGATGTACTTTTCCACAAAGCTGGTACAGAACTTACCCTAATTTGGTAAGCATGGAAGCAATACGAGGAGAGGAATATGTTACTTTTACTCAGGAAGATGCAAATCATCAGCCTTCTCATTGTACTGTACTACCATTTACCAGAAATCTTTTTGATCCTATGGATTATACTCCAGTTAATTTTTCGGGGATTCCTAATATACGGCGTCGTACTACAAATGGCTTTGAAATAGCCTTATCCGTAATATTTACCTCTGGAATTCAGCATATTGCAGAAACTCCATCAGGAATGGCCAAACAACCAGATTTTGTAAAAGAATATATGAGCAGTTTACCACAACATTGGGATGATGTGAAGTTTATCGATGGCTATCCTGGAAAATTTGTTGTGCTTGCGAGAAAGACAGGTGAAAAATGGTACATTGCAGGTATTAATGGTGAAAATACAAAACGCACACTGACATTAAACATTCCTTTTATCAATAAAACTGCCAAAGGGATTCTTATTACAGATGCTGAAAATTCAAATGAATTGGTAAAAACCAATATCAGCCTTTCACATTCTTTTAATGTTACAATGAATCCAAATGGTGGATTTGTAATCGTAGCTTTACCGTCACACAATAAATAATCATTGAGATTGTTTCATTAAGATTGTTGAAGTTTATATGAAACCATTACGAAAACAGTACCCCTTACTCTGCTAATGTTGTTTTCTATTTCCATATCTGGTAAATAAGCTGTAATTAGTAGAAGATGAACCACAAAACAAAAATTTATAAATGGTCAATCTATGAAAAATCGAAAGCTATATTTATTTCTTGTCTGCTTAATTGTTACAATAACAAATGATGTAGTAGCACAAAATCCTATTATTCGTAATCAATTTACAGCCGATCCTTCTGCTCGGGTCTTCGATGGTAAAGTATATTTATATCCATCCCATGATATACCGCCTGAAAATGGGAGATGTAGAGACAATTGGTTTTGTATGGAAGATTATCATGTGTTTTCTTCTGAGAATCTTACTGAATGGACTGATCATGGGATTATCGTAAGTCAGAATAAAGTTCCTTGGGTGGATTCTACATCCTACAGTATGTGGGCGCCTGATTGTATTGAAAAAGATGGGAAGTATTACTTCTATTTTCCTGCTCGAACTAAAGATACAAGTTTTGGTCGTGGATTTGCTATCGGTGTTGCAATTGCGGAATACCCAGAAGGTCCGTTTATACCACAACCCGAACCAATTAGAAATGTCCATGGTGTTGATCCTAATGTGTTTATTGATAAAGATGGTCAAGCATATTTGTATTGGTCAATGGGAAATATTTATGGGGCAAAATTAAAAGAGAACATGATTGAGCTTGCTTCTGAACCACAAATGATAAAAGGTTTGCCAGAAAAAGGACTTAAGGAAGGACCTTATTTATTCCGAAGAAATGGCATTTACTATATGACGTATCCTCACGTTCAGACAACCATCGAAAGACTTGAATATGCGATGGGTACCAATCCAATGGGACCTTTTAAGTATACAGGAGTGATAATGGATGAATCTCCTTCAGGTTGTTGGACTAATCACCATTCAATTATCGAGTTTAAAAATCAATGGTATCTTTTCTACCATCATAATGATTTATCTCCACAATTTGATAAGAATAGATCCGTTAGAATTGACAGCTTATTCTTTCAGGAGGATGGTACTATTCAAAAAGTAAGTCCAACATTACGAGGAGTTGGAATGACTGCTGCATCTCAAAGGATTCAGATTGATAGGTATAGTGATATAAGCAAAGAAGGTGCATCAATAGCTTTCAACGATTCCCTTAATACGTTTGAAGGGTGGAAAGCAATGCTCGATCGTAAAGACGCGTGGATAAAATATAATAGTGTTGATTTTGAAAATAAGAAATTTACATCAGTGATAGTAAAAGCTTATTCAGAACATGGCGGTACTGTACAAATAAGATTGAATAGTGTAGCGGGTCCCATTGTTGCGGAGGTGAAAATTCCTGAAGGGAATAAATGGAATATTATTACTGCTCCTATATCCAAGCTGAAATCTGGTGTTCAAAATCTCGTTGTCATCTTAAAAGATAATAATCGAGTCGAAATAGACTGGATTAGCTTTGAATAGCGTTCTTAGGAGAATATAATTTTGAATTTTAAGTTGATCTCATTTTGGAATTTATTATTTTTTTCAACTTCCCTTTTTGCGCAGGTAAATCCAAATAATAGTACCTCATACAAAGGCGCTGCTACACGAAGTTTTTGTTATACCAACCCGATAACGAGAGATACTGCTATAGCTATGCGGGATCATTGCATTATTAAGGTAGGAAGTAAATGGTATTGTACCGGAACCTCGATGCCATTTTGGACTGGACCAAATCCCGGCGTAAGATTATTGGTGTCAGATGATCTTTTAAATTGGAGACATCTTTCGTGGCTTATTGATGCTAGTAAACTGCCTTCAGAATGTCCTTATAACGGAAGATTCTGGGCACCCGAGATTCATTACATACAAAATAAATACTGGCTGACAGTGAACAGTGGAAAAGTTACCGAAGATGATCCGAAGGGAATGAAAACCCATAGTATATGGTTGTTTTCATCTGACAAAGTCACAGGACCTTATAAACTCGTCAACGGTCCTATAACACCTCAGTATAATAATGATGCAACATTATTCGAAGATGAGGATGGACAGACTTATCTTTACTGCAGTGGAGACGGACTTTTTCAGGCAAAAATAGATCTATCGACAGGTAAGCTTATTGGAAACATTCAGAAGTTTCTTGATAAAAGATCGCCTGGTAATCCAGATTGGGTGATCGGAGGCATCGAAGGTCCTTTCGTAGTAAAAAGGGATGGCATTTATTTTATGTTTTTTTCTTCATGGACTCGTGGGTATGAAGTTGGTTTGCTAAAATCGAAAAGTCCGCTCGGACCATGGGAACTAGCTTCGCGCGAACCGATCTTCGGCACTCGTAAAAAAGGTTATCGTTATGAACTTGCCCTTAGCGGCGGTTATTCAGATTTGAAATTCAATGACAGTGAAGATCCATATTGTGAAACTGGACATAATGCTTTATTTGAAGGACCGGATGGCAAATTGTGGAGTTCTTGTCATTACATTATGTACGATAAACGTCCTTATCCGTACTGTCCAACTCTCAAAGATTGGGAGCAAACCCCTCAATTAGGGATTGAACCTGTGTACTTTGTTCATGGAATGTTTTATATCAATGGTCCTACATGGACTGAACAATGTATTGAGTATTCAAAATAGAGAATAAATATCTTTAATCAATAACTAATCACCATTAAGGAAATGTATCATGAAAAAACTATTTTTTCTTTTATGCACACTTATTCCACTATCAACATTCGCTCAGACGGCAACAATTAAAATTGATATTGATAGAGCAATAGGAGAAATCGATCCTAAAATCTACGGTGTCTTTATGGAACCAATTCAATTTAGTGGCAAGAGGATGGAATTGCCAGACACTGTGAGTTTCAATACTATGTATGGAAATTTATATGATCCAGCCTCACCTCTTGCGGATGAGAATGGATTCAGGAAAGATTATATCGAGGCAATGAGAGAGTTGAAAATCACCAATATGCGTTGGCCTGGTGGAAATTACGTCATGGCATACAACTGGCAGGATGGCATTGGACCTAAGAATCAGCGACCTGCTCGTATCAATCTTGCATGGAGCGGGATTGACAATAATCATGTAGGCACAGATGAGTGGATAGCTTTGAATAAATCCATTGGCAGTGAAAATGTAATATGCGTAAATCTCGGACTTGCCACAATACAAGATGCTTGCTACTGGGTTGAATATTGTAATTTCCCAAAAGGAACTTACTATTCCGACTTGCGAGGGAAGAATGGAAATCCTACTCCTTATAATGTAAAAATATGGGATTTAGGAAACGAAGTTGATGGAGAGCCATGGGAATTAGGCCACAAAAATGCTGATGATTATGTAAAGATTGCAAGAGAAGCAGCAAAAGCAATGAGATCGGTTGATGGAACTATTAAATTAGTTGCTTCGGGATCGTCTTATTACGAAAGTACAGGCAAATGGGTGGAATGGAATAGAAAAGTGCTTGAGGGTCTTGGCGATATGGTAAATTATATTTCGATTCATCGCTACTGGGAAAATTCTCCGGATTATTATACTTACATGGGACAAAGTGCTGTAGATTTTGAAGAGAAAATACGCGTAACAGCTTCAATTATTGAAACGGTAAAAATCATGAAAAATTCTACTCATCCTATTTATATTTCTTTTGATGAATGGGGTATAATGTCTAGAAATTTTTTGTCGGTTCTTCCAATAGCTCAAAGCTTCAACTCTTTTATTCGCCATGCCGATATTGTTAAAATGACCAATTTTACTATGCTTACCTCACTATTGAGTACGGATAAAGATAAAGGAAGCTATAAAACCCCCTTATTTTATACATTCAAATTGTTCTCGAATAATTGCTATGGCAATTCCATTGATACTTATGTGCAATGCGATACCTTTAATACTGAGAAATATAAGGGTATTCCTTATCTCGATGTATCAGCCGTATACAATAAAGAAACAAAAACTGTATTTATTAATGTTGTGAACCGACATAAAGAAAAATCTATTGTAACTGAAATTAGAAGCATATCAGGCATTTTTACAGGAAAAGTTGAAGCAAATGTTTTAAACAGTGAATCGCTCGATGCACCCTTTACTTTCGATAAGCAAGAACTTTACAAACCATTAATAAAAGAAATCAAAGTGGAAGGAAATAAATTTTCATATTCATTTCCTCCACATTCATTTACACAAATTAAAGTTGGCATAAAATAGGTTGAAAAGTAGATTTTATTTAAAATGAAAATTTTTTTAAGAGATAAGCTATGAAACAATTTTTGATTTTTATTTTTTCTCTAATTATTTATACTAATTGTTCTGGTCAACAATATTCAAAGAGCTGGAAGGATTTGGATTATGTTGGAGATGGAAAAGTATACCATAAATTAGATATTTATTTACCTCAAGCCAATAAACAAACTTATCCAGTTGTAATTGTAATTTACGGTAGTGCATGGTTTAGTAATAACTTAAAAGAAACAGTTCTTCCATCTTTAGGAAAACCTTTACTTGATGCAGGATTCGCTATTGTAACGCCCAATCATCGTTCGAGTATGGATGCAAAATTCCCTGCACAAATAAATGATATTAAGGCTGTTATAAGATTTACAAGAGCTAATGCGGCAAAATATCAAATTGACACTTCGTTTATTGGTATAACTGGCTTTTCATCTGGTGGACATCTGGCTTCTTTGGCTGGCACATCTGGAGGAGTTAAGCAATATACCATTGGCCCGGTAACTTTCGATATTGAAGGTAATGTAGGTCAGGACACTTCCTTTAGTAGTTCAGTGAATGCTGTTGTGGATTGGTTTGGACCTATTGATATATCGGTTATGGATTCTTGTAAAAGAAGTAAAGACATTAATTCCCCTGAAGCTATTTTAATTGGTGGTCCAATTGAGGAAAATCTTGATAAATGTGCACTTGCTAATCCCATTACTTACATTGATGCAAACGATCCTCCTTTTCTTATCCTTCATGGTGATGCAGATCCATTAGTTCCTCTCTGCCAGAGTGAATTATTTTTTAATGCATTGCAAAAAGCTAATGTGCCAGGTCAATTTGTTATAGTGCCTGGTGGTCAGCATGGGCCAGGCTTATTTGATGAGAAATATTATAAAATGATGACGGATTTTTTCTTAAAGGAAGCTAATATAACTGCGGTCACTCATGAGGTTAATAATAGTCCACTAAACGTTTCAGTTTCTCAAAATTATCCCAATCCATTTAATCCAGTCACAGCTATAACATTTGTTTTGCCTGCAAAATTATTTGTAACCCTAGTCATTTATGATTCTCTAGGTCGGGAAGTGTCGAAGCTTGTTTACGAAGAGTTACCCGCCGGAACATATACACGAGAATGGAACGCAGAAGGACTTTCAAGCGGAACTTATTTTGCTCGTTTGCAAGCCGGATCGTATATCGAAACGAAGAAGATTATTTTAGTGAAGTGAGGAACATTCCAATATATTTTTATGATGAGGTAAAAAAATTTACAAAAGAATAGTACCTTTAGTATTGCTTATTGTAATAACTTAAGCTTGTTTTGCACAGAATAATGATTTGTATGAGAATTCAAAGTCAGCATCAACCAATATTCCAGAAGCTGAATTTCCGAGAGTAGATATGCAATTGAGAGATATCTTTCGAGTCGATGCTCCAGATGCTCAAAAAGTTCAGCTTGATCTCTTAAGCGTATATGATATGGTAAAAGGAGAAGACGGAGTCTGGACAGTAACAACAAACCATTGCCGCTGGGATTCCACTATTATTATTTAATGATAGATGGTTCTTTTTTTTCGGATCCTTTGAGCGAGTCATTTTTTGGTATGGGGAAAAAGATGAGCAGAACTAAGATATTGGTACTCGACCAAAATTTTTATTCCCCAATATTGAGCAATAATTAACAAAAGGAATCTCAAATGAAAAATATATCCTGCAAAATCGAAGTAACAATTGGCTTATTAATTCTATTGTTGGTCCCTTTTTCTCTCGATGCAGAAAATGGACATAACCTCTGGTTACGCGGCAAAAGCATAGCTCAGATAAATGTAATTTGTTCCGAAAAATCACCGACACTTCAAATTGCAAAACAGGAATTACAGCAATGCTGGCAGGGAGAAGCAAATGCAACGGTACGCCTTATTCTTAAAAAAGATAAAGCTATTAAAGGAGATGGTTTCAGAATTAGCTCCAATCAAATTCAGGCAAATACCGAATGGGGAATTTTATATGGAGTTTATGAATTGTTGCGGCGTCAGCAATCAGGAAAACCAATATGCGAAGAAGTTTGCAATCCCTCATACGAACGACGGCTATTAAATCATTGGGACAATCTTGATGGTACTATTGAACGTGGTTATGCTGGGCATTCCATATTCTGGAGGAAAGGAAAAGATGCTTTTGAAGTCACTGAAACCGATAAGCAATTATGGCAGGAATATGCCCGAGCCAATGCATCCGTAGGAATAAACGGAACTGTTCTTAATAATGTAAATGCTTCGCCTTCAGTTTTAACAATAGATTATCTTAAAAGAGTCAAAGCTATCGCCGATATTCTACGACCGTATGGAATCAAGACATATCTTTCCGTCAATTTTGCTTCCCCGGCTGTACTTGGAAAATTAAAAACTTCAGATCCATTGGATCCCGAAGTTATAAAATGGTGGAAAGTCAAAGTTCAAGAAATTTATGGTCTGATCCCAGATTTTGGAGGTTTTTTGGTTAAAGCGAATAGTGAAGGTCAACCAGGGCCACAAGATTTTGGTCGTACGCATGCGGATGGAGCCAATATGATTGCCGATGCACTTCGTCCTTTTGGTGGCATTGTCATGTGGCGAGCCTTTGTGTATAATCCTTTAAGTGAAGATAGAGCGAAACAAGCGTATCTGGAATTTATGCCATTCGATGGACAGTTTCGAGACAATGTAATTATTCAGGTTAAAAATGGGCCGGTTGATTTTCAACCACGAGAACCTTTCAGTCCGCTTTTTGGAGCAATGAAAGAAACTTCTGTCATGCCAGAACTTCAAATCACTCAGGAGTATCTTGGGCAATCCGTTCATCTGGTATTTCTTGCAACCATATGGGAGGAATTTTTACAAAGCGATACTTATCAAGAAGGCCAGAAAAGTACAGTAGCTCGTTGCACCGATGGAAGTATTTTTAAACAAAAACATACAGCAATCGCTGGAGTGGCAAATATAGGATTGGATGCAAACTGGTGTGGTCATCTTTTTGCTCAAGCAAATTGGTACGCATTCGGTCGTCTGGCATGGAACAATTGCCTGACAAGTGAACAAATTGCAGATGAGTGGCTAAAACTAACTTTTGGGCAAAGTGCTGAGAAAAAGAATGAAGTTAATTCAATAATGTTTGCCGATTGGAACATAAATTTTTTGCAACCTGTAAAACAAATGATGCTTAACAGTCGTGAAACTGCTGTAAATTACATGATGCCTCTGGGATTGCATCATATTTTTGCTCCTGATCATCATTATGGACCAGGTCCATGGTGGGCACCTGCAGGAGTACGGAAAGACTGGACGCCGCCCTATTACCATCAAGCTGATTCCCTTGGCATTGGGTTTAATCGTACAAAAACAGGAAGCGATGCCGTAAGCCAGTACCACGAGCCACTCCAATCTATATTTTCTAATCCAAGCACCTGTCCTGACATTTATTTGTTGTGGTTTCATCATTTACCATGGAATTACCTGATGAAAAGTGGGCGCACTCTATGGAATGAACTATGCTACCATTACGATGAAGGAGTGAATCAGGTGCGCGAGTTTCAAAAAACATGGGATAAAGTTCAACCTTATCTAGATGCTGAGCGATATATTCATGTCCAGTACAAACTTCGAGAACAGTGCGTAAACGCTCAGGTATGGAAAGATGCCTGCTTGCTTTATTTTCAACAGTTTAACGGCTTGCCGATTCCTTATGATATTGAACGTCCCATTCATAATCTAGAAGATTTGATAAAAAGTGATATGCAGAAGTATCCTTAAATCAGCAATAAGGAAATTTAAAACTCAACGAAAGAAGTATCAATGAAACGGTTTAAAAATTTCATCACTTGTGCTTTTAGTTTATTGCTTATAATAACGATATTATTGACGAATTTAAACGCACAAAAATGTCAAAAATATCGTAGTGATAATGGTGATGGGACTTTCACAAATCCAGTTATACCGGGTGATTTTCCTGATCCTGACGTGATTCGAGTAGGCGATACCTATTATATGGTTACGACCACAATGTTTATTTTTCCGGGAGTAACCATTTTAAAATCGCAGGACTTAGTAAATTGGGAATATTGCTGTAATGCTGTTTCTCGTTTTGATTTCAGCCCTTGTTATAATCTCGATGGATGTAATAGGTACGGTCATGGTCAATGGGCAACAAGTATGCGATATCATAATGGGACTTTCTATCTACTTTTTATTACACTCGATGAAGGCGGGTTTCTTTGTTCGGCAACAAAAGCTGAAGGTCCGTGGGAAATAAAACAATTGCCGAAAGGATTTTATGATCCGGGACTATTTTTCGATGATGACGGAAGAATTTATGTAGCCCATGGCTATGGGAAAATTTATATGACAGAGCTCGATAAGAACTTTGCTCCTATTAGCAAAGATTCCCTGGTTTATACAGGAGATATACGAGATGGTCTTGAAGGTACTCATGTATATAAAATTAATGGTTATTATTATTTGTATTGCACCTATGGCGGGGTTGATGGCATTCAAGTAACATTGCGTTCGCAGAATATTTACGGACCTTACGAACAAAAGGTGGCAATTAGAGACACGATGCCCGGAGTAACGTATGGAGTTCATCAGGGAGCACTTATTCAAACCCAAGCTGGCGAATGGTGGACTATGCTTTTTGTGGATAGCGGTCCCTTTGGCCGTTTTCCATCTTTACAGCCTGTAACCTGGGTTGATGGTTGGCCTATAGTTGGAGTTGATGGGAGAGGCGTTGTTACCTATAGAAAACCTGATGTTGGCAAACAGCATCCGATAAAAACGTTGCCAACCTCTGACGAATTCAATGATAAAATATTGGGGGTACAATGGGGTTGGAATCACAATCCAGATGACAGCAGGTGGTCACTAACGCAGAGGCCGGGTTATTTAAGATTAATAACTGGCAAAGTGGTTGCTAGTCTGCCTGAAGCTCGGAATATGCTTACTCAACGTATATTTGCTTGCTATGATCAAACTGTACCAACTATTGGCATTACTAAAATGGAAGTTGGAAAAATGAAAGATGGAGATATTGCGGGGCTAGCCGTTTTTCAGAATCCCTATGCTTTTATTGCGGTCAAGCAAGAAAATGGTATTAGGACGTTGATTATGGTAAACAACGGCGAAACTATTGCCGAAACTCCAATGAAAGGTGAGACAGTATTTTTACGCGCTATCGCCTCAAATAGGACAAAAAATGCTAGATTTGAATACAGTTATGATAATATAGAATTTATCCAGCTTGGTAACGAATTATTAATGGAATTCAGTCTTAAGATATTTACTGGCAATAAGTTTGGACTTTTTAATTATGCGACCAAGGAATCTGGTGGCTATGTTGATTTTGATTGGTTCAGAACCCCAATGGGATTGTCCAATTAATCGTAAGGCAAGTCATTTGTTGCCGGGCTGAATCCCGAGCGCTTATATTTTCTCAACATTAACCTCGTCATAGCTTGGAGTTTATTGCCTGCCTGTACTATTCTGCTCTGCGGGCGCAAGCAAGTCGCCAATATCCCTTGTGATGACATAACATTATCTAACTGGTTATGAGTAATTGCGAATTGTGGTTATTTTTTCAATACTCGTCTGTCACATCGCGTCCCGATTTTCGCAAATAAACCCGAAATTCATCAATGTTGACATTGCTATCCTCGACTAATTTTATACGAAGTACATTTCGCCATTGAATTTTCCAGAGGATTTTATTGGTAGTATCTTTCAAATAATGCGCAAAATCGGGATTTACGTGTAAATCCAAGCGTCTTTCATTAGACTTGAGTTTGAAGCGCCGAAACCAGCTCTCGATCTTAGTAACCATAGAGCCTTTGGAGGTAACTCGACCAGAACCATGGCAAGTGGGACATTCTTCGCTAACGGATTGGAGCAAATTTAATCGAGTACGTTGGCGCGTCATTTCGAGAATTCCGTAATCGGAAATATTGGCGACGGATACCTTAGCTCGGTCTTTCTGGAGTTCGCGCTTTAATTCCTGAACTACTCGCCGTTTATTTTCTTCCATTTCCATATCAATAAAGTCAATGGCGATTAAACCACCGACGTCGCGCAACCGCAATTGTCGAGCAATTTCCTTCGCCGCCTGCAAATTGATTTTAAGCGAGTTGATTTCTTGGTCATTTTTACCGATATATTTGCCGCTGTTGACGTCAATAGTCGTCATCGCTTCAGTGTGTTCAATGACAATAAAACCACCGCTTTTTAGCCAGACCTTTTTATTTAAGGATTTTTCGAACTCCTTTTCAACATTATACTGCTCGAAAAGAGGGTTCTTCGAGTGGTAATATTCCAATTTATTGACGAATTCGGGAGAGGTGCTCTTGATATAAGACAAGATATTGCGATACAGGTCTTTAGTATCTACGATGATTTTATCAACATCCGGAGTCAGTAGATCGCGAATTATCGTCGAAGATAATTCCATATCGGTATAGACGCAAGCCGGTGCTTTACTTTTTTTAACTTTTTCTTCAAGTTGCTTCCATTTATCCATCAATGAATCGAGGTCGGCGCGTAAAGACTTAGCGTCCTTGCCCGCGGCAACCGTGCGGATTATTAAGCCGAATTCAGGTGGTTTAATAGACTTGGCGATCCGTCGTAGGCGACGTTTTTCATTGGGATTAAGGATTTTTTTTGAAATGCCAATATATTCAGCATGGGGAACCAGTACCAGGAAACGCCCCGGTAGAGAAATATTGGTCGTAACGCGCGGCCCTTTTTTAGCAAAAGGTTCCTTGATGACTTGTACCAGAATTTCTTGATCTTTTTGTAAGTTGATGTCGCCACTGCGCAGGTGAATTTTCTTCGTCGGTTTCAAATCATCTTCGATATCCTGCTCATCCTCTTCTTCGTCTCGGCTGATGTTTTCAATATATGCCAGCGAAGACGAGTCCTCGATCTCGGAAAACGGTAGGAATGCATTGGATTCATAGCCGATATCAACGAATGCGGCTTGGATCCCTTCGATTACGTTTTCTACTTTGCCCTTAAAAATTGAACCGACCAGGCGATTTTTATCTATTTTCTCAACGAAAAATTCGACCAGTTCGCCGTTTTCTAAAATTGCGATCCGGGTTTCTTTAGCCGTTTCGCTGATTAAAATTGTTTTTTCCATTTACTTTATCCTAAAATTTTTATTCGACAGGCGTAAGATAGGTTTTTTGCCGAACGATCCGGCAGTTAGTTCCATCAATGTTTAACGTCTGTAAAATTTCTTTAATCTTTACCGTGCGTCCGTTGATTACTTTAGTGACTATCTGAAGGTTAGGTTCTTTACACCGGATGGTTTCTACAAACGAACGCAGGTTGATCTTTTGCTGACTTTTGCTTGTTTCGCGCTGGAACTCGATTTCCCGTGCCGTCAGGAATTCTTCTATTCTTCGTAATAGCTCACAATCAATACATTCATTGATCTGGACTAAATACTGAAAACCGGTGGTAGCCGCAAATACCGACGGCAATTGCAATGAAATTTCCGTACCTCTGACGACCTCGAATCCATCCGGCAGGGCTCGGTTCAGCGGATCAATGAGATTTTCGGTAGCGTTTTGCAAATAAATATCAAGTATCTCATCCTCCGAGGCATAGCCAAACGGGAGTGGGTAACCAGCTGACAGCTTCGGGCGCGGATTAAAACCCTGGGTAAAAACCGGCTCCAGTCCGGCGCGTCGGAGAATACCCGGCATTATACGCAAAATGTCCCGATGGGAAGTGAACACAGCATTACCAAATTTACGATAATGTAAGCGGTATCGTATCGGAATTATTTCAGAATCGGTTTTTATAATAAGCGGATTGGTCTGAGGCGGCAACCATTCTTCGGCAAAAATCATTTCCGAACCGCCGCTAAAACAAACGCCGCATTGATTGCAACCATAGCGGCAGTCGGAAGTGTTGCTCTCCTGTCTGGCTTTACAGTATTCATCGAATAAATATTCACGACTTACGCCGCAGTCAATATGTTCCCATGGCAATGCTTTTTCGGTTTCCAATTCTCCGGTAAACACTCGCTTATCGAGGTTATTAATGCGGAAAGCTTCGTCCCATTTTACTGGATCAAAATATTCCTGCCAGCCGTCAAATCCAGCTCCCGCGCGCCAGGCTGTTTCAATGACGCCGGCGAGACGGCGATCTCCACGCGCCAATGCGCCTTCCAATTCCGATGCCCGCGGATCGCGCGCCATTACCTTGACATTTTTCAGGGCGCGTAAACGTGGTTTTAAATAATCAAGCTTACGCTGAATTGCGAGTGGTTCATCCATCGCTACCCATTGGAATGGCGTCATCGGCTTAGGAATAAAAGTCGAAAGCGTGATATTCAGTTCCAGACGTTTACCGCTAACTGCTAGAACCTTCTGAACGAGAGAAATTATCGCCTCCAGATCAGCCTCAGTTTCAGTTGGCAGACCAAGCATGAAATAGAGTTTCAGCAAGCGCCAACCATACCGGCAAGCCAATTCCACTGCTTTTAGCAAATTATCTTCTGTTATCTGTTTATTGATTACGCGACGTAATCGTTCCGAACCGGCTTCCGGCGCAAAGGTCAATCCTGAGCGGCGAGTAGCTGTTCCCAATCTGGCAACGGTTTCGCCAAAACTGTCGAGTCGAAGTGATGGATAGGAAAGCCCGATTTTCTGAGATTCCAAGGCTGGCTCCAGATAAATTAAGAGCGGCGTAATGCGACTATAATCGGAGGTGGATAACGACAGAAGTGATACTTCGTCGTAACCGGTTTGGGGTAAAGATTGGTCAATTTGCCGGATAATGTCCGCCGGTTGGCGTTCGCGCACCGGACGATAAATCATTCCAGCCTGGCAAAACCTACAACCTTCAGTGCAGCCCCGCATCAATTCGATTACTAACCGATCCTGAGCAATTTCAATCAATGGCATCAATGGAGCTTGTGGGTAATAATCATTCTGCAAAGTCCGAATTTTATTCGCCTGGATAACTCCCGGTGCAAAGGATGTTGCTGGAACAGTTCGTCCATTCTCAACTTCGTAAAACGTCGGAACGTAGATTCCTGCAAAACGGTGGAGAGCTTCTTCCAATATCACCTGACGGGGTGTACTTTGGCGCCTTCCTTTTGCCAGCAAACGCACCAACGGCACTACAATTTCCTCCGCATCACCAATTACAAATAGGTCAAAAAAGGGCGCCAGCGGTTCCGGATTGTAGGCTCCACTACCGCCGCCGATGATGAATGGATCGGACGGCTTTCTGGTACTAGCTTTCAGGGGAATTTGAGCTAGATCGAGCATTATCAGAATATTGGCATAAGTCAATTCATGAGGTAAAGTGAATCCGATTACATCGAATTGATCAAGACTGGTGTGAGTCTCGAGGCTGAAAAGTTTGATCTGCCGAGATCGCATCTGCCGACTCATATCCGGCCAGGGCACATAAACTCGTTCCGCGGCTATATCGGTTTCTCTATTTAAAATATGATATAGGATCTGGAAGCCGTAATACGACATTCCGATGTCATAGAGATCGGGAAATGCCAGCGCAATTGTCGCCGCCGTGTGGCTGTGATCTTTGCGAATAGCATTCAGTTCATTGCCGACATAGCGGCCGGGTTTTTCGACCTGCGTTAGAATAATTCTCATCAGGTCGTTCGAATTAGTAATGGTTTTCAATTTTCAATACAATAATAACAATTCTGAATGGCAGATAAACAATAGAACTTCAACAACCGATAAATTTTAGAGCTATCGAGTCAGCTAAGAATTTCATATCTCAACTTCCAGCCAATCCCAATTCGGCGGCGACACTTTTCAAAGCGTCAATGACATTTTGAATGTGTTCGGTTTCGTCCACGCCGAGTTCAGTGATGCCCTGTTTAATTTCCTCGCGATTGACTTTGGCGGCGAAAGCTTTGTCTTTGAATTTTTTCTGCACCGAACGCGGCTCTACCTCGAAAATGCTCTTAGAAGGACGCACCAGAGCAACAGCTATAATGAACCCGCTTAATTCATCTACCGCGAATAAGGTTTTGGCTAACAGAGATTCACGTTTGATGCCGGTGTAAGAAGCATGCCCCATGATTGCCGTTCGCATTTCTTCCGGGTAACCTTCCTTGGCTAAAATTTCATTACCGCGATAAGGATGATTTTGTTCATCAGGATACATCTCATAATCGAAATCGTGTAATAAGCCGGTAATTGCCCAGTATTCTTCATCTTCATTAAATATTCTGGCGTAATGGCGCATAGCGGCTGAGACGGCTAGGGCATGTTTGCGCAAACTCTCAGTCTTGGTGTAGCGGCAGAGCAATTCATAGGCATCTGGGTAGTTCATTTTCTCTCCTGAACAAACTTAGTTTATTTCTCCGTTATCCATCGTTAGTGGTAAAAACAATCCGCGCCTTTGCAATATTCTTTTAAAACGACGCTCGTAAATCAGACGGTAGGCTCTTTCTTTATCTGGAAACCGCCGAAGGATTTCTTGTTTGACCTGCTCGAGCAGACTTACTGCCTTTGGTTCATCTAACGACATAGTTTGAAGCTGGCGTATTACCCGGTCAGTATATACTCTCAGCCAGAGCATTCGTTGATTTTCTAGACTCAATTCTTCCGGATTTGGTAGAGGTTTTTTCATCGCGACGATTTTCCCGGTTGATAAATTTCGGGGCGCCGATCCTCGAAAATATCATTGAGAGGCGTCAATGATTTGTCCAATGCCTCAGTCGGATCAATGTCGCGCACTAAAATGCCGGGGCGACCAGTTTTTAGTTGTCCCAACAGTTCCCCACGCGGACTGGTTATCTGGCTTTTTCCGGTAAAAGTAAGCCTTTTTGCGCCACACCTTTCACTGCCGATCCGGTTAGCAGTCGCGGTAAAAACGCGATTTTCCAGACTACGAGTTAGCATCGCCGCCTGGCAATAGGGCAACACCAGATTGGCGGGATGAGCAATGATTTGAGCGCCCTGTAGAGCCAGAGTACGCGCCATTTCGGGGAAAAACCAGTCAAAACAAATCATCACACCAACTTTAACGCCTTGAATTTCAATAACCGGGGGTGTTTCTGTCCCAGCAGAAAACAATTTTTTTTCTTCATAAAAAAGGTGCACTTTTCGATAAACCGCCCGAATTGCGCCCTTGTCGAGCACCACGGCGCTATTGAAAATTTGATCGCCGCTTTTTTCAGCCATTCCGAAAACCAGCGCAGTCTGATATTGGTGGCTTAATGCGCAGAGAGCTTTAACCGCGGCGCCTTCTTTGACATTTTCCGCATAAGACTTTAATTCTTCCACATTACTAAAGACATAACCGGTGGTACATAGTTCCGGTAAAATCCAGAGATCTGCCGCTTGGCTGGCAATAGCACGGTTGATATTTTCTATATTATTATTAATCTCGCCCCAGATTGGCGCGAACTGATAAATTGCAATTCTCATAATTATAAAAAAGTAGTACCAGGGACAAAATGATCATTTGGGAAAAGTGTGAATCAGCGAATTTTGACTTTAAGGCCTAATTTCGAGTAAATATTTTCCAAACCATCGCGGCTAAATTTGACATCTGGATGATTGGAAGACAAATGTTTCTTCCGTATTTTTAAGGAGCGGTTGTAACAATATTCAGCGCGCGCTAAATTGCCCTGTCGTTCAAAAAAAGCGCCAAGTTTAGCAAAAACGCGACCGGCGTTGGGATGGTCGAAGCCATAATTTGCCTGCAAAAACGAAAGACTTTCCCAGAGTAAATTTTCAGCCTTGTCAGGGAAGCCGAGTTGTTCCTCCAATTCTGCCAGCTGGCAAAGATAGGCACCTTTGCGTAAACGCCAGAGCTTGTTTTGCAATCCAGCCAAGTCTATCAATTTTACGAGGAATTCATACGCCCGAGCTAATTGATTATGATTAATTAAAAAATTAATGATGTTTTCCAGAGTGGGAATCAATTCGTGCGAAGTATTGCCGCAGACGGCGATTTTGACTTCCAGAGCCTTAAGATAATAGTCTTCGGCAGATTGTTCTTTATTGAGAACATCACAAATCCATCCCAGGTTATTAAGAACTTTAGCCGTTTCAAGATGTTCATGACCGTAACTGCTCTCGGCATAACACAATTCTTCTTCCGCAACCCAGAGAGCTTCATCATACCGTCCAGCGGCTATCAATTGGGTAATTTTTTTATCGTACTCGATTAGCGGTGTCATAAAAAAGCCTCTTGGGCGCGGTCTTTACTTATTGAACGTTCTACCACAAGGCAAATTTAATATTACCACTAATAATAACTACCAATATTTTTCGGTCGAGTGGACAATTTGACTTGTTGAATTAAATAGTCATATTAAATTAACCTATGTTGATTTATTTAAAGAAAAATGACTAAACAACATCTCGCGAAGGACAAAATTACTCAATTGCTTGATCGTAGCCTTGATTACAAGGAAGAATCAACGGCGTTTGAACATTGGCGGACCTGTCCGGACTGCCAGGCTAAAATACGAACAGCAATGGGTTACAACCCGCCCTGGCTATATAATCTCCCCAATCATACTAATCTCTGGGCGATTCCAGTTTCAGCCCGCTGGCAATTCTGGATAATCGGTTCGAAGGAAGTTGTGCTAGCTTTAACGTTTTCAGAAAAAGCGCATCGCCGACAAATTGAATTACTGAGAAAGCAAGGCTTGGAACTTGCGCGTTCGCCTGCGCCGATTTTCCTGACCAATACGGCTGAAATGATCTATGATTTTTTGGAAACCGGTCAGCCTTATAAAGTTACGGCTCTCAATTTCTGTCTCGTTTCCACAGCTTTCGCCCGGCAGGTTTTGACCTGGACCGGCTTGGTGCCGTTCGGCAAAACTACCAGTTATGGTCAGATAGCCGAATGGATAGGGCAACCTCGAGCCGCCCGAAGTGTCGGCGGCGCCTTGCATTCCAATCCGCTTGGATTAGTTATTCCCTGTCATCGAGTCCTCGGCACCAATGGTGCATTAGTTGGATTTGGCGGCGGATTAGAGATGAAGCAAAAATTGCTTGAACTTGAGGGTATCTGCCCGGAAATGCAAACTGGATAATTTAAATGAGCCGTTATTTTAAGACAGCCTTTTCTAAGTATACGTTCTGGTATTTTTTCAATAATAAAAAACTTTTGTCTGTGATTTCGTTATTTAGTCTTTGGCTAAGTCCAATGTTAATACCGATTGAAGCCGCCGAATTATCATTACAAGGTAATTGGCTTTTTCAGCTGGGCGACGACTCGACCTGGTCATCTCCCAGTTCGAACGATTCGAACTGGTTGCCTATTCGCGTTCCGGGTTACTGGGAAAACCAAGGCTTTGAAAATTATGACGGCTTTGCTTGGTATCGTTATCACTTTCAGGCTGATTCGGCTTTATTGCGGCAGGACTCGCTGGTTCTTTATCTGGGAAAAATTGATGCCGCCGACGAAACCTTTCTCAATGGCGTCTGCATCGGACGTAGCGGAGCCTTCCCGCCGGAGTCGCTTTCCACTAAAAATAACGTTCGCCAATATGTATTTCCTGCCCATTTATTAAAGCCTGATAACTTGCTGGCGGTTCGTGTTTACGACGCAGGTGAAAATGGCGGAATTTATAGTGAGCCGCTTAAAATCGTGACGCTCGAAAAATCCAAAAGCCCTTTGCCATCGGCAAAGATACTTCAAAATTCGATTAATACTATTCCTTTCACCAACGGGATAGCATCTTGTTGTTATAATTTGAAAACGCGGACATTCACCAATTTTCAGCCTCATATTTATCGCAAATTCGATGAAAAAAGTGAGACGCCGAACCTGATTAGCCAGGCGAAAGTCGTCCTCTTTCGGAATCAGGAGGAAATACCGCTAACTAATTTAGTGACGCTCGAGGTCGGCTACCTGGAGGGCACTGGAATCGTTCGGCATATTCTGGGTGGTGATGGTTTTAAGCTGACTATTTTTGGTTATTGTCCTTTCAATTTAAATAAGCCCTTTTGGGTGTTCTATGCTCTTTTAGAAGGTGAAAAGATTGATGATCTCAGTCTTAATTTTATCTACGCTTCTGAAAATCTCGATCTGGACATCGGCAAGTGGGCTTATCAGGAGAATAACAGCAAATGGCTGACCGTTTATATTTTCTATAATCCTAATCCTTCTGCCGACGACGCCGACCAACTTTTCTTGAGAAAATATAAGAATGAGCATCCCGGCTGGCAGGCTTTAATCGAGGAAATTGAATGGTGGCAAAAGTGGCAAGCCCAGACTTTATTGCCCGAAAATATTCAAGAGGATGTTCGGAAGGTTTATTTGCAATCGCTAGCGGTATTAAAAATGGCTCAATGCCGTGAGCCCTTCCCAGCAGGCGGTCAAATTGTTGCCAGTCTGCCGCCCTCTATTCAGAATTACTGTCGGCCACGGGACCAAGCTTTTGCGGTCGAAGCCCTTTTGCTATCCGGACATAACGAAGAAGCCCGCCAAGCCCTCCAGTTTATCATGAACAGTCGTTGTGGACGTTATAAAATTTACCAGAAGAAAGACCAAAACCAGGGGATTGGAGTGGATTATGCCGTCTCAGTTTATCGCTATCTAGGCAATGGCACAGAGGAGAGCGTTAGCGATGAAAATGGACTGACTATTCATCTTGATAATTTCGGACTGATGATCTGGAATATATATCGTTATATTGAGGTTACGGAAGACCTCAAATTTCTAAAATATTACTGGCCGAAAATCTCGCGCAACCTGGCTGATGTTTTGCCGACTTTAATTGACGTTAGCGGTTTGGTGCGCGCCGAGCCGGGTCCCTGGGAAAAATATCTGCCTTACAAGCATTATACTTATACCTCAGCCTGCACCTATCGCGGCTTGTTGGATGCCGCCCGGCTGGCACGTCAAATGAATGACGAAAATCGCGCCCAATATTACGAAGAGACAGCCATTAACCTGCGAATTAATATTGAAAAAAAGTTGATCGATTCCCAATTAAAAGCTTTAAAGGGCAATCTCGAAGATTCCGATCCCAACTTGTATGCTGACGCTTCGAGTGTCGAAGCTTTGAACTGGATTTTTAATCCCCAGGATCAAATTACACGAAACACACTGGAACTTTTTAAGAATTACCTAACTCTGGCAAATGCCCAACGAGGCTATTGCCGAACCAGGCAACAATTAATTACAAATAGTCAAGAATGGGTTTTTGGCGATTTGCGGATTATTTCAGCCGCTCGGAAGGCTACTCGTTTCGAGGAAGCCGCTAATCTGGAAGCCTGGGTTACTCGCCAGGCTTTGAATAACTTCGGATTGCTTCCGCAATATTTTCATATTCGCAATGCCGATTATCTCGGCGCCATACCTCTCTGTGGTCTAGGCGCCGGAGCATATATCATCAATTTCTGGTGAAAATGATCAGCTCCCGGCCTGGCTTCAGAAAAATATCCGTAATATTTTTATTAATATTTTCTCAGACTTGTTCGAAACACCCTTTTACGCCGGAGATTCGGGAGGTTCTCGTTCACCAAAACCGACGCACTCTGGGAAAAGTAGCCGATCAATACTTGAATTCGCCCTCAGCTGAAACTCGTTATCGGCTCTGTTTGGCTATTGCTAATTGTCGGGATACATTGCTGGTTACTCAGCTCGCTACTTTGTTAGATGATCAGTCGCCAACAGTGCGGACTGGAGCGGCTTTTGCCCTTGGTAAACTTGCCAGCCAAACTGCGGAAAGTCTGCTGGTTCAGCACTTGTTGAGCGAAACTGACACCGAAGTGCGTCAGCAAACTGTCTTGGCGCTTGCCCAGTTTGGCAATCGCTCGACCTTGAATTTTCTGCTTGAGACTAATTCAGAATATCTCGGACAGGCTCTGATTTATTATTTTCAGCGCCAAATTTACAATCCAGCCAGCTTAAATTATGCTGTTTCCCATTTGCAAAGCAATCGGCATTCCGAAGCTTATCAATCCGCTTTTGCCCTGAGCCGGGTACAAAATCCAAATGTGATGCAAGAATACGTTAGCATCCTCAAAACCGCCCTTAAAACTGCGGACCAAGTTACCCGAATAAAACTTGTTACCTGTCTGGCGTCTGTGAATTTCTCCGGTAAGGCTGAAATCTGGACGCAATTATTGACCGATAGTGTTCCAGAAGTTCGTCTTGAAGCCGCACGAAGCATTCGCATTGTCGCTCACGATCCGCTAATTTTACATCAAGTTTTCAATGATTCCTTTCCACAGGTAGTAGCAACGGCTATTGAGAACTTGCCCGATTCATTGGAATTGACCCCAATTCTTCAAAGTGACTTCCGGGTTTTGGGGCATCACCCGTCAAGGGCAGTACGGAGTGCCTTGGTAAAATTTCTGAGTCGACGCGGTGGTCAAGAGACACTGGCGAATTTTGGCCTCTGGCCAGTTGAGACCAATTTGCTACCGGCATTTGCCGAAGGCATTGCCGCCTCAGGCCAAATATCTGGGCTTGCGGTTCTTGATAGCCTCTCCCGGCATCAATTTCGAGCAATATCTACCCCTGCCTATCTCGGTTTGATCAATTTGGCTGAGCAATTTTGCCGACAGGATAGCATCCCCTTCGAACAATTCTGTAATTATATTGCGGCTGGTTTAAAAAGTGACGATCCGGTGAAGATCGCCGTCGCCGCCGAATCTATGCGTGACTCTACCACAAAATGCGTAGCTTCAGAACCCTTGCTTTACTCTTCCCTGAATAAATTCAAAAATGCTGAATACGCTGACGCTGTTATCGAAATATTAAAAACGATAGCCGTTCGACAGCCGCCAGATGCTGTGCCATTCATCCAGACGTTATTGAACGCTCGCGATTTTCGCATTAGAGATTTGGCATATCAAATTTTACAAGAAACTTATGAAGCTAATGTGCCAGAAATAATCAATGATTACCGAGGTGCCGGGCGACCTTCAAATTTAAAAATGTTGAAAAAATATGGACTGCGTCCGACGATCTTACTCGAAACCGAACGCGGTAATATCATCATCCACTTAGATGGATATTATGCGCCATTTACTACTGATGCTTTTCTATCCGCCATTGAGAGAGGTTTTTACAATGGGTTGACTTTTCACCGGGTTGTGCCCAATTTCGTTGTACAGGGCGGTGATCCACGTGGCGACGGTTGGGGCGGCCCGGGTTATACGCTTTTAACTGAACGATCGCCGATTGAATTTAATTGCGGTGCCGTGGGAATGGTTCGGACAGAATATGATACCGAAGGTTCACAGTTTTTTATTACTCTGACTGAACAGCCACAATTGAATTACCAATACACGCGATTTGGAGAGGTCATTTGTGGAATGGATGTGGTCAAGCGCCTTGAAGCAGGCGACCGTATTCTGGCAATCTCCGTTGTCACAATGGATGAACGTTGAAAAGTCA
>Ga0255343_1000942_pt1 | contig 42264 bp, 33 predicted proteins | sample wastewater_treat_4_FD_192413 | JGI IMG/M metagenome (GOLD analysis project Ga0255343, IMG submission 192413) | Wastewater microbial communities from Lulu Island WWTP, Vancouver, Canada - plant16 | ecosystem: Engineered > WWTP > Wastewater > Unclassified | place: Canada: Vancouver, British... | reverse complement strand
AGGCCAGCAAGTGCAAACCGGCAGACCGACCATATTGTATGGAATCGGCCGAAAAACGGGTATTGGTCACCACGCCCCCTTCAAACCGCAGGTCTTTGTACAGAGGATGCTCTTTGCGTTTGCGAACAATGTCGTCCACTCTGGCGCGCACATAGAGCGGCACCTGCACGCTGACATGCCGTCCCTGGTCCAGACTGTATTTACATTCGAGTAGGAGCTGCAGTCCGTTTTTGGTGGCGATCACGTCCATTTCGTGCGTTACGCTATAACCCTCGACAACGACACCTACCTGAATTTCGTAACCCTGTTTTTGAAAAATCTGGCCGATGAATTGCTCAAAAGGATAACCGGTGGGGCCCATTTCCATTATGGCCTGCTTGAGTTTATAGCGCAAGGCCGCAGCGGTTCGTTCGCCTCTGAGCATTTTGAATGCCCGGGCGTAAATTTTCTTGGTAGTGACCCCATTATACACCCAGGATTGGATGTCGTCGAGAATCATTTGAATGGTTGCTTGTTTGGCCCCCGCATTTCGCAGGGAAAGTTCCAGTTTCTTACTATCAAAGGGTTGTAACTCTCCCGAAGCTTTTTGAACAAGCACAGGTTGTGCTTTTCCCGGGTACTTTTCGTCCATTACGCGACTGATTTTGAACCATCAAAAGTAAAAACTTTTTTCGACTTTTATTGCTCTTATCAAAAAAGGCTTATTTTTGTAAAGGCACGAAAACCTGGAGAACAAGGGTGTTTTCCTGGTTGAAACGCAACATATTCTTGTTTATCAATTGATTATAAAAACCAGACTTATGAAAAAGATTGTTTCCCTTTTTGCCTGCCTCTTTATATTGAGTCTGACGGCCGGCAGCCTGCAAGCACAAAACATAGCCGACAAAATTGTCGGTTTCTATACCACCTACGACGACAATGGCGAAGAAAGTTCACAAATACAAATTTTCAAAACCGACGACGACAAATACCACGGCAAAATTGTCTGGCTCAAAGAGCCCCTTGAAAACGGCAAACCCCTACTGGACAGCAAAAATCCCAACAAGGCCCTGAGAAATGAACCGATTATAGGGCTGGAACTAATCACAGGCCTTAAATACGATCCCAAATCGCAAGAATGGGTCAATGGCAGTATCTATGCCCCCGACAACGGCAAAACCTACAATTGCTTTATAAGATTCGACAGCAACGACGACACCAAACTCAACCTCCGCGGATACGTAGGCAAAGCGTGGATGGGTCTGGGCAGGACAACCACCTGGATAAAGGGCGAGCCGAAGAAATAAAACTCCACAATCTGTCCGGTGACAAATCCTTTGTTTCGGGCCCGATAACTTAGCTTGTACCATCGGAGCGCTTTAGTCCTCCGGACCAAGGCTGAATATCTCTTCCAGCGGCTTCTGGAAATAACGGGCAATTTTAAGAGCCAGGAGGGTCGAAGGCACATATTTACCCAATTCAATGGCATTGATGGTCTGACGGCTTACTTTCAACTCATCGGCCAGTTGTTGTTGCGTTATGTTTTTTATGGCACGCTCCACCCTTAAATTATTGGTCACGGCCTGTCCTCCTGAATTTATACAGTTCGATATTAAACTTAATGACAAACAAAAACAAAATCAAAAACATATTCAAAAAAGCCACTGTCATATAGTATAATCCATACACAAAAACAGTGGCGAGCAACAACAATGCCGAGCCAATCAAAATAGACCAAACCAGGGAATACATGCGAATTTGAGCAATGTACTCGTCTTCGTCTTTTTCTTTGGAAAAGACAATAAAAATCATCGACACAATCAAGCCAACAATCATAATTTCCTCGTAAATATCATCCTGCATCACTTCGAAATAACTGTCGTCATTAATAATAGCCAACACCTTGCATTCCAATTCGAAAAAGCTGTATTCAGAAAAAAGAAAAGCCACACCCATAATGAGAAATAGGGGAAAAATAATCCAGCCTATCCTCTTAAACACCGGAGGGAACAAATAGGTTTGTTTCATAAGAATAGAATTTAATGGTTAAGGCTACGAATGTAAAGCATGCTTTACATATTGACAAGCGCAGAAGTCTTTTTGTCTGGTATTTTATACATTTTTAAGGCATTCGCATTTTCGAACAAACAAAAAAAAGCAACCCCGCTTGTCAATTCAAAAAAAACACATACTTTTGCAGCCGCTAATGCCCAGATGGCGGAATTGGTAGACGCGCTGGTCTCAAACACCAGTGGATTCACTTCCATGCCGGTTCGATCCCGGCTCTGGGCACGAAGGCTCTCTACATCCCACTAATTAGCTTAGATCAAAAAAACGAACCGGAGACATAGCGTCCTCCGGTTCTTTTTCAATATCTGTTGAACAAATACTTTCTGCTTCGTATTTGATAATCCGTAGATAGAAAAACAGAAACCAAATACGAAGCAGAGTGCTAAATATACCTTTTACACATCAAATTTACGTGATTTACTAGTTAATAACCAGGGTTCTGCCAAAAGCCCTCACCCGGTACGTCCGAATAATTACTTACCGCATCCATCTGCGAAGATGGAATGGGACGGTAAATATGATGATCTTTGATATTCACCGAGGCCTGTTTGTTAAATCTAGTAACGCGATCAATCAAAGTATGCGTGCGCTTCAGGTCAAACCATCTTTGCTGTTCACCGATAAACTCAAGACAGCGCTCGTCCATAATTACATCCATGGTAACTGTGCCTGTGATACTGTTATCCTTGCCCGGTATGGCACGTACCTGACGCAAATAGTTCAAAGTCTTCAGTGCTCCGTCGTTGTCATTTAGTTTCATCTGACATTCTGCCTTAATAAGATACATCTCGGCCAAACGAATCAACATGAAATCACGCTCTGACATATCTGCTGTAATAAGCGAGTTCTCAGAATAAGATGGCACATTCATTTCAAATTTACACAGACCCACAAATACGCAGTCACCGGCCATTTGGGAGGTGTTGTAACGATCATCGCCATATACTGCAGATACGGGAGTCTGAATACCTGTTGTCGGCAGGGCTTGACTTTCGTCATTTGATGTGTAGAGCGGCAAATCTCCACCCGTACGCGTATAAATTCTGTATCGATCCTTGGCATAAGCAATGGCTGCTGCACCGGCTGCACTGCCGGCATCCTCATTAAGGAAATAGATAGCAGTATCCTTCATGCTGGTATACATCTGTGAAGTCAGTCCGGGAGCGATGGTATAAACATCGCGTATCTGAGCAGCATAACGCTGGTCGGTATCCTTAACCTTACAGAAGACATTCCAAGCATAGAGAGTAGGCATGTAATTACGGAATCCACGACTGTAACGAGAATAGTACTCATTCACCACCACTCCTTGCATCTGTGTGCCGAGTTTGGTGGTGCGTACAAATACGTCCTTAAGGTCGGAACCGGAGTTATTCCACAATCCTACGAAGGTGAGATGGTTCATGGTACCACCACGTCCGGTGCCTCCACGTGACATCTGCTTATTGTAAGAACCGCCTGTAGAATAGCGGATTGGAGCGGCGTTAACGGGAGTTTTAACATCTGAGGAAAAGTGAATGCCAAAGATAGATTCTTTATTTTTATTAAGATCTTCATTGGTCATCAACCATAGATCTGAGGTGTTCTCATAAAATGAAGCAAAATTGCTTGTGATTACAGCATCAGCCTCTGTTTTAGCCAGTTCGTAAAGATTTTTACCACTGTAGTTGACGTTAGTAGTGATGCTCTTTTCTCCCAGCCAAGAGGCCGCATAAAGCAATACGCGCGATTTGAAGGCATGACAGGCTACTGACGACACACGCATCGAATTTTTGTCGTTGTCGTTTGTCGACAAATATTCAATAGCCTTATCCAAGTCGTCGAGGATATTGCTGTAAATTACCTCTTCCGGCACTCGAATAGCCTCTGAGCTGAGGTTTTTAATGGGTTCATCATTGTAAGGGACAGGTCCCCAAATGTTGACCATCAGGAAGTAATAGTAGGCTCTGAGGAAGTGAACTTCTCCTAAATAAGAGTTCTTCTTACTTTCTGTGATGACTTTATTCTTAGGAACGAAAACAAGGGCGTTATTACAAACATCTACAGCACTATAGAAAGCTTCCCAATACTCCTCAAAACAAGTTCGGGCATCGGTTTCTGCTGTAAAAGTGTAATCGCCCAATGGTTTTAGTCCACAGTCACCACCATAGTACAGCATATCGCTGCCTGAGTCACCTATGCCGATACCGGCTGCCTGGCCTCCCCAAAGACGCAGGAAGGTATAGCATGCACCCACCAAGCCGTCTATGCCACTTTGAGTGGCATATTCCAAATCGGCAGTGGCACCTGTTTTGTTATCCTCTTCCAGATAGTCTGAGCATGATGCACTGCCCATAAGCATTGCAACAGCGAGTATAACACTTATTAATTTGTTTTTTTTATTTCTTATCATGACATTTTCTTTTTATCAAAATTCCACATTAAGTCCTATTACTGCTTGTTTTGCCAGTGGGAATGAAATCGAACCTCCGCGTTCCGGGTCATAGTTGTCGATATGGCTCCAGGTAAAGTAATTTTTCAGTGAGCAGTATGCGCGCAATTTGCTTAATCCAATCTTTCCGATAAGTTGTTTGGGCAGACTGTAACTCAACGAGATATCTTTGAGCTTCAGGTACGAAGCATTTTCATAGAGCACAGCACCGGCGTAGCTGTTAGCAGCTGTGAGTCCTGGTGTTGGAAAGCGTGCGCCTTGGTTATCCGGAGTCCAGTAGTCTAGATCTGCCCAATTAGCATTATCGTATCTGAACTGTCCGTTGAAATCATACTGGATATATCCGCCAACACGTGCATAGAGCTGGAATGAAAGGGCGAAATCTTTGTACGAAATATTGTTGTTCCAGCCAAAGATAGCCTTAGGGGAACGCTCGTATACTTTCTTGTCATTGTCGTCAAGCACACCGTCGTCGTTGCGATCGATGATTTTTAGATCACCGGTAATACCATTAAACTGCAGAGTTTCACCGGGATGGCGTGCTTCCCATTCAGCTTTGTATTTATCGTATTCACCTATACCCCAACAACCGTCTGACTCATAATAATAGAATATATTCACCGGTTCACCTACAATTTGTCCTGAGCGTCCGCTGATGTTTTTGTCAAGTCCATTAGAGAGTTCTACGATTTCATCACGCGAAGTCGAGAATGATAAGTTGCTGTCCCATACAAAGTTTTTGGTTTTCACAGGCAGTGCGCCAATCAACACTTCCAATCCGTGGCCTTTGGTCTTACCTACGTTAGATAGTACACTGGCATAAACTGATGATGGGGGCAGGCTTTGTGCATAGAGCAGGTCGTGAGTTTTTGTGAGATAGTAGTCTATGTTGCCATAGAGACGACCACTCATTAACGAAAAGTCGAGTCCGAAGTCGAATGAGGAAGTTTTCTCCCAGGTAAGTTCCTCATTGCCTACTTCAGTAGGGATACGTCCTACCACTAGGCCTGAACCAAACTCTTGATACAACTGATTTTCAGCATTAACAACCGCCAATGTCTGGTAAGCGCTGATAGCAGCATTACCTGTCTTACCCCAAGCCACTCTAAGCTTCATATCATCAAGCCATGACCTGGTGCTCTGCATAAACTGTTCGTCTGAGATACGCCAAGCAAGGGCTGCAGACGGGAAATAACCCCATTTCTTACCCTCGGCCAATACAGATGAACCATCAGTACGAAGTGAGAAAGTAAAAATGTAACGAGATTCGTAGCTGTAATTTATGCGACCAAAGAATGATTGCATGTTGGTCTTGGTATATGAACTTCTGTTCACAGGAGTAGTGATGAGGGTTAAGTCGTAATAGGCACTAGTATAGTAGTGCTCGGCAGGAGTATTGCCACCCACTGAGTGCCCCTTAATTACACTTTGTTTAGTTGAACTACCCAGCAATGCTGTCATATTATGTTTGCTGCCATTAAAATCCGTATTGTAATTCAACGTATTATCCCATGTGTAGGCAATGTTGTTCCGCTCATTCCAAGAAATATAGCTACCCTTAGCTGCCTGTAATTGATTTACGCTCTGGAAATCCTCATAAAGTCCTTCGGTATAGTTGTCATAGTCCACGTTAAAGAGTGATTTAAACACTAAACCATTAAGTGGATTAATCTGCAAATAACCGGTAGAAAAAATACGATCAGACTCGCGATTATTTTGGTATGCACCTTCCACATCATCAAGCAATGGGTTAGCGTGGGCCTCATAGTAAGGCGATGGTTTTAGAATGATATCACCATTATCATCGTATGGACGAGAAACAGATGACATGTACAATGCACGGCCAAACACATTACCACTGCGCTTGTCGTGATTTTTGTGGGTATAGAACATGTCAGCACCAATTTTCAACCAGTTATTGGCTTGATGTTCTATAGCCACTTTGCCGTTATACCGATCTAGTTTATCGTCTTTCAGGAGTCCTTCTTCATTCATTGTACCGAGCGAAATATTGAAGTTGGTTTTTTCGTTACCACCACTTATAGAGAGCTCGTAGTTCTGAGTTAGACCTGTCTGTAACAAAAGATCCGTCCAGTTTGTATATGCCTTTGAATCGTATATCTCTTTTTCAGAATAGGGCAAGCCGAAGTTAGGAGCTGTACCCAAGACATCGTCCGCTGTTAATTTGCTGCTGCCCCAATCGCCCGATAAGGCATCCTTGCGATAATTTGTCATATCCACCAGTCGCTGTACCTCGCGATCACCATACATCATCTTAGCGATATTAGTAGGGGTGTTGAACGACAAATATGTATTGAAGTTTACTTTTGTGGCTCCAGCCTTACCTTTCTTAGTAGTGATAATAATTACGCCATTAGCACCTCGTGTTCCATAGATGGCAGTAGAAGAAGCATCTTTAAGCACCTCTATAGACTCAATGTCGGATGGGTTAAGATCAATAGTTGATCCGTATTCCACACCATCGACGAGAATTAGTGGAGAATTGCTGGCATTGATAGAGCGAGTACCGCGGAGTGTCATACTTAATCCGGATCCGGCTTGACCTGAACTCTGCTGAATATCAAGTCCCGGCACTTTTGCTTGCATAGCCTGCATAGCGTTGCTGACCGCAACCTTTTGAATTTCGGCTGATTTCACGGAGGAAACAGCACCGGTAAGGTCGCGTTTCCTTACTACACCATAACCGATAACAACTACTTCATCGAGTAGTTCATTGTCGTCTTTCATAACTACATTAATACTATTCTCACCGGCTACAGATATCAACTGCTCTGCATAGCCGATATAAGAAAACTTAAGCGCCCCGTTTTCGGACACTTCGCTGATGGTATAATTACCGTCAAGGTCAGTCACGGTACCTTTGTTAGTCCCATCGACCAAAACACTAACACCGATCATGGGTTCACCATTGGTGTCTTTCACTGATCCGGTAACTGTTTTTTGTGCAAAAGCTAAAAAACAGATTACAGACATAAGCAGAGCCGTCAAGGCTCTTTTTAGTTGTTGTTTCATAAGCTTTTAAATTTAAGGAATACTGTAAACCATCTTTATTTAGGATAGTTTTGATTTGAGTTGTAAACCTAAATAATTTCTACTTGTATCACAAAATATTTTTAAAATTTATTTCATAAATGCTCTATTAACAGTTGCTGACGAATTTTGTCAGGGCCGAAAAGGTGCTCTTAGCAGCTTGGATGAGCCATAGTAACGATTTCAGCCTTGTATTATGTAGTCTTGTTTACCCTGCATTCCATAGGTGTCATCTCATCTGGCAGTTTGTGAGGTAGCTGCTCGTTGTAATAGATTCTCCGGATTTCTGTCTGTTCCCGTAGCTTGCTGCTGACAAGCCGCCTTTGAGCTCTTTGGCGGCCAATACCATCTGGCTCTCACTATAAGCTCCCAGTCAATATTCAAGGATTAGCACTAAAGTTGGATTATGAACAAGTTAAATTTAATTAAGAGAATGCCTAACTCACCAACTAATATTTACTTCACACACTTAAAAATCAAAACCGAACGATCCGACCGGCTATGCGGCGTTCGCCCCTAATATAAAAACAGCCCAAGAAAATCCCGCCCTTTTTAAGCACACGTTGGATTTCGCAAAACGACCTGTATTTTGCCGCAGCAAAAACGTGAATACCGTTCATCGAAAGCACGGCATCGAAACGACTGTTTTCAAATTTCGGTTGCACTTTCTTCTGACTTTCGTCTTCGGTCTCTCGACTTATTATCACGTTTGGGATACCAGCCCTTGCGTACCCGCTCACGCTGTTCGAACATTTCGTAAATCCCCCAAAACGAAGAAAAAGCAAACACGCCCAATATTATCGACAAAATCTGATGAGCTACAAGCAAAGAACCTGCCAAACCTACCAGACCCAGTACAAGAAATACCCACCAAAATCTCACGCCAAAATAGTACTCAGCCTTAATTACAAGGGGGTGAAACAACCCGATAATGAGAAACGAGCATATGCCCACAATGATGCCCGAGAAATGAAATTCTATCATAAATTATTTAAAATCAAACAAACCAAACTATCAAAACTGTAAAAACTGCGACCTGCAAACATATGATTTTTTATTATTTGTTGTTCATCAAGCTGACACCAACTTGTTAATTATAATTTTCGAAACACAAATTTCACAATAAATAAAAAAATATCAATCCCCAAATCATGGAATTTTGTGGTTCAATAATTCATCATTTTCGGGGATTGTTCCCTATTATATCTTATACTACTTTCGCAAAATAATTTTACAATTCACAATGAAAAGACTATCATATTCAAAAAGATCATTACATGCAATGAGGTTACTCATTGTTCTATCCGCAAGCTGCCTGTTTGGTAATGCGGCAAACGGTAACCCAAGAGTACTTTCCTCAAAAAACGTGTATAACGAAAGTGATCGCATAATAGGCACAAGAGGCGAAACAGATGCTAATGTTTTTGGACATGTACTTGATGCTAATACAAAAGAGCATTTGCCATATGTTACTATTCAACTGAAAGGTACAACCGAGGGAACCACAACCGATGCATCGGGACACTATTTTATAAAAAACCTCCCGATAGGGCAATTTACAATTCTTGCCCAATATATGGGATATGAAACTTTAGAGAAGGAGGTAATACTGGAAGAACATAAGACGATTGAACTGAACTTCGAGCTAAAACCGGCACTGCTATCGCTAGACGAGGTAGTAGTTTCCGCCAATCGGAATGAGACTTCCAGGAAAATGGCTCCCTCACTGGTTACCATTCTGGATATGAAAACATTGGAATTTACAAACTCCTGCGACCTGTCACAAGGGCTGAAATTCCAGCCGGGACTACGGGTAGAGAATAATTGTCAAAACTGCGGGTTCACGCAAGTTCGTATTAACGGACTTGAGGGCCCCTACTCACAGATACTTATAAACTCTCGCCCTGTAGTGGGTTCACTGGCCGCTGTTTACGGATTGGAGCAGATCCCTGCCAATATGATAGAGCGTGTAGAAGTGATGAGAGGCGGAGGCTCGGCACTGTTTGGCTCTTCCGCCATAGGTGGGGTCATCAACATCATAACCCGCGAACCAATTCGCAACTCAGGCGAAGTGAGTCATAGTGCACTCAACTACAATGGTACAAGTAATTGGCAGCAAAGTACCGCGTTTAATGCCTCCATACTCACTGATAGTCGTAAGGCAGGTGTCACCGTGTTCGGACAGAACAGGGTAAGAGATGCGTTTGATTACGATAGCGATGGTTTTTCTGAAATTGCGGAGTTGAAAAACGGAACCCTGGGATTTCACTCTTTTCTGAAAACCGGTCTCTATTCTAAACTCACGTTCGATTTTCGCAATATGCACGAACATCGCCGTGGAGGTGACAATTTAAAACTTCAACCGTTCGAAGCCTATATAGCTGAGCAGTTGGAGCACTACATCAACGGGGGAGGACTGAACTTCAGCAGAACCGACTCCGATGGTAACAACGCTTTAAGCATTTACGCTTCCGCTCAACATGTGTTGCGTTTGAACTATTACGGTGGTGGTGACCCGGTGGTAAGCGAGGCTCCCGATGACGAAGTGAGGGATGCTTTCGATAACAATAACTCTCGATTAACCTCGTTTGGTCGCTCTACCGAGCTTACATTTCAAGCGGGCACACAATATATGCATCGGTTTAATCGGCTGCTATTCATGCCGGCAGAGATGACGGGCGGTTTGGAATATCTGCAAGATAATCTGAAAGACGCAAGCGGCTACCGCCATGAGGGTATAGATCAGATTACCCGTAATGGAAGTGCATTTTTGCAAAACGAGTGGAAAAATAAAAAATGGGGCTTTTTATTGGGTGGCAGGCTCGACAAGCACAATCTGGTTGAAGGACTTATATTCAGTCCACGCGTTAACATGCGGTACAATCCGACGAATAACACCAATTTAAGGGTTTCGTATAGTGAAGGATTTCGTGCGCCACAATATTTTGATGAAGACCTACATGTAGATATCGCAGGAGGTGAGCAGCTTGTACGCCACCTGGCAGAAGGATTGAAAGAAGAACGATCGAGGAGTGTAAGCAGTTCCGTTGATTTTTATCACTCTTTCGGTACTTTTATGCAATTAAACTTGATGTTTGAGGGTTTTTACACCCGACTGATTGACCCGTTTGAGTCAATTACCAAGGGACGCGATGTTATCGTGCAAAATGCCGACGATGGAGCCACTGTGTATGGTACTAACTTAGAGGGGCGTCTGGCTTTGGGCAGCAAGCTCCAAATACAATCGGGCATTACACTTCAAAGAAGTCTGTACGACAATCCGCGCAAATGGTGGGAGCCCTCCTCGGAAGAGGAGAAGGAGCTTGATGGGGTGGAGGCTGTAAAAAGAATGATGCGTACCCCCGATGCATATGCATATGCCGTCGCTACCTGGACACCCATAAAGCCGATTACAGTAACGCTTTCGGGAAATTACACAGGCTCTATGCTTGTTCCCCACAGCGCAGGAGACGGGGTCGAAGGTGTGGATAAGTTCTCAAAAATCAATATTACCGAAAAGAGCCCATCATTTTTTGAAACAAACCTCAGATTAGCCTATACTTTTAAATTGAGTAAAGAGGTAGAATTGCAACTTAATGGTGGGGTTCAAAATATGTTTAATGCTTTTCAGGACGATTTCGACACGGGAGCGGGCAGGGATTCCGCCTACACGTATGGTCCTACGGCACCAAGAAGCTTTTTCGCAGGAGTGAAAATGAGTTTCTAAAAACAATTTCACACCATAATGATGATGTAACCCCGAAAGTCACCGAGGGCAGACCTGCGTGTCTGCCCCTACCACCCACAATCTCAGCGCCTTGCACTTGGACACTTCTAAAACACCTTGCTGTTTTTTAGTTGAATATATGTTTTGAGACGGCCACTTTTGTTTTTCACTTCACACACTTAAAAATCAATATTGAGCGATGATTTTTTACCTCTACTTTTTCTCCGTAAAATGATTTCAGCAATTCTATCGCTTCCTTTTTTGTAAAATGGGGCGGAGTGAAAAATCCTTTCTTATCTAATACATAGCGAACAATCCAATCGGCGATGCGGCGTTCCCCCCTAACATAGAAGCAGCCCAAGAAAATACCGCCTCGTTTAAGTACACGGTAGATTTCACAAAACGATTTGTGTTTTGCCGCGGGAAAAGCATGAAAACCATTCATAGAAAGTACCGCATCAAAACGCTCATTTTCAAATGAAAGTTTACAAACATCACCATGTTGCAACCCTACATTTTCAATCTTTTCGCGTAAAACACGTTCATTTGATTATTTCGGAGCATAGGCACCCAATATTTCGTTTGAAAATCCGCTCTGTTTTTCGGAGCATTACCACCCAAAATATGGTAAGAATGGCCTGAAGGCCGGTGTCATCCGTCACTTTTTCGGAGCATTGCCACCCAGGCAAGCCGGATGATGGATTAGCGCTCCTCTATTTCGGAGCATTGCCACCCACCTTCAGGTATCCAAGAGGCTGATTTGTAGCTCTTTTCGGAGCATTACCACCCACTTTGTTCGGTATCTTTGCACCTCATAGTTATTAAATGAGGTATGCCATGGCAGGAAAATGTAAAGAAATGAGCAAAATCAAACAGGTTCTCCGTCTGTATCAAGGCGGTATGTCAAAAAGAGCGATAGGCCGCGAGCTGGGCCTATACAAAGGGACTGTAAACAAGTACGTCAACCTTGCGGAGTTGGATCCGTTGAGTCTTGACGAACTTCTAAGACTAGACGATCCGATACTGGAGAAACGCCTCACAGGAGGCAATCCGGCTTACTCGGACAAACGGTTCGATGACCTTCAAGGGCGTCTTCCGTACATTGCGGAAGAACTCTCGAACAAGAACAAGACCCATGTCACCCGTTATTTGCTTTGGGAGGAGTACAAGCAGGACAATCCTAATGGATATGAGTATACGCAGTTTTGCTTTCACGTAAACCAATACTTGGATGTCCAAAAGCCATCTTTTGTAATGAGACAGGACCGTCCCGGAGGTGAATACCTTCATATTGACTATGCCGGAGATACACTCTCCTACGTGGATGTTGAGTCCGGTGAGGAAATCAAGTGTCAGGTCTTCGTAGCCGTGCTTCCGGCATCTGATTATCCGTTCTTCAAGGCGGTTCCTTCGCAGAAGGTAGAGGATTTCCTTGACGGCCTTCAATCAGCACTGCAGTTCTTCGGCGGTGTTCCGAAGATACTTGTTCCTGACAACCTCAAGGCTGCAGTCGTAAAGTCTGACAGGTATCAGCCGGAGGTCAATACAATACTTGAAGACTTTGCCAATCACTATGGCTGTGTAACGCTTCCGGCAAGAGCATACAAGCCCAAAGACAAGGCCAATGCCGAAGGCTCCATATGTCGAGCATACAGGCGGATATACGCGCCATTGAGGCATCAGCAGTTCTTCTCTCTGGAGGACTTGAACGAGGCCATTGACGGCCTTCAGAAGCTATTTGTTCAAAAACGTATGCAGCAGATACCATTCACACGAGAGGAGCGCTTCATTGCTATAGACAAGCCGAACCTGAAAGAACTTCCATCCGAGCCGTTCGAAATCCGCATCAGAACAGAGCTGAAGGTGCAGTCCAACAGCCACGTATACCTCGGTCGTGATAAATCCTATTACTCAGTACCTTGCGAACTCATAGGAAAAACTGTCAAGGTTGAATACACGCCCACGTTGGCAGCAATCTATCACAACGGTCAGAAAGTTGCCCTGCATGCCCGCAGCAACACATATGGAAGCTATATTACCGTGGCTTCACACATGCCCTCCTACTATGAACACTACGTCAACCTGTCTCCGGAAAAATACATAGAAAGGGCCCTGGCTGTCTCGGAACGGCTCGCCGAGGTGGTGGTCAATATCTTTACATCCAACAAATCCGTACCACCTGAAACCTACTATAAATCATGCGATGGACTCTTCCATCTGCAGAAAACGACAGCACCGGATATCTTTGACAAAGCCTGCGAAATAGCGCTGCGGTTCAACCAATGCAAGTACGGGTACATCAAGAACCTTGTTCTGAGTAAATGTTCCGGCTTCAAATCCGCGTTAGAGGATCCTGTCATCTTCCCCAATGACACCCACAAGAACGTTCGGGGACCAGAATACTATAAAACCCACTAATAAATAACTATATGCAAAACAAAATCACTCAAGATCTTATGGAGCTCCATCTCGGCGGTATGGCCGAGCAATGGGAGGCCATACAGATGCTCGGCAAGAGACAGGATGTCTCCTTGAAAGACGGCATCCAAATGCTTATCCAAGCAGAAAAAGAGCGTCGCAGCGCCTCCAAAACGGCACGCCTTATCAAACGCGCCAAGTTCCGTTACAATGCCACTATCGAGGAAATCGTCTTCGATTCTGCGCGTGGTAAAGACAAGGACAGAATCATGCAACTGGCATCCTGTGAGTACATCCGGCAGGGTGTCTCAGTACTCATCACCGGACCATCGGGAGTCGGGAAAAGCTTCCTCGCAACAGCCCTCGGATATCAGGCCTGCCTTGCCGGACGCAAAGTCCTCTACATCAATATGCATAAACTGCTTGAACAGATACAACTGGCACGCGTGGAGGGTACTATCATTACGTTCTTCGAGAAGATAGCTGAAATCGATCTTCTCATAATCGACGACTACGGAATGAAAATACTTGAAGGACAGCAATTGCTTGACTTTATGGAGCTAATCGAGGACAGACATGGCAGGAAATCAACAATCATATCAAGCCAGTTGCCTGTTGACAACTGGTACGAAGTACTTGCGAAAAACGCAACGATTGCTGATGCAATACTCGACAGAATGGTCAAAACATCGTATCGATACGAGCTTAAAGGTGAAAGTATGAGAAAATAAATATATATTTGCCGCACCAGGCAGTACCGCTAACATAAGTGGGTGGTTATCGCCGAAATGCCTGGGTGGTCTTCACCGAAATAATCATCGTAAAGGCGATTGTTGGGATAATGCTGTGGCTGAAAGTTTTTTCAAAACCCTAAAAGCGGAATTGATTTATGGAACTAAACTCAAGACAAGAGAACAAATGCGCCTGTATGTATTTGATTATATTGAGTCCTGGTATAATCACAAAAGAAGATTTTCAGTCTTAGACTATTTAACTATTGATGAATTTTGGGAACAGTATAAATTAAAAAAACAAGGAATTACAAATGTCGCTTAATTTTTTGTCTCAAAAAAGTTTGCATAACCAAGTGGCGGATTACGGGGTACTTCCTATCAAGAGGCGATGAACTTAATGCGAGGTAGAACGCTCGAATATGCTACAAACCCCGCCATTACTTATACACGACATTATAAGCTGTTGTTAGTCTTTATTTGTCCAAATTAGTTCTTTTTTGATGATTTTTAGTTCAAAATCGGGACAAGTTACCCTGCCATCAAAACCACCGAATTCACAAAGAATATTCCCAGTACAGTCCCTAAATTCAACTAAACCATCAGGGCATTGCACGCACAAATCAATAATAAAACCTTCGGTAGAATCATAAATACATTTATAAATTTCAGCTCTAACCTCGTTTTCTTTGTTATCGTTCACTAGTTGTTTCAACCAATTTAATTCTTCTAAAGGATTGTTCACATTGCAAAACAAATCATTATTATTGGCTGCAATGGTATCGCCATAAATAAGCTCTTTATTCATAACCTCAAGTTCAAAGTCAGGACAGGTATTTCGACCATCTATACCCCCAAATTCACATAATACATTGCTATCACAATCAAAAAAGACAACCAAGCCGTCTGGGCAATTAACACAAAAATCGACTAAGAAACCTTCATGATTTTTGTATGAGCAGCTGTGAATTGTAATTGGATTTACAGCTTCAGCAATAATGCTCTTTAACCAAACTAGTTCATTCATTGGGTCATCTACTTTACAGAATTGGTCATTCAGTGTTGTATTCTTCTTATCGCAACTAAATAGAGATAAAAAAATAATTAGGATATAATTAATTCTTTTCATAGCGTAAAATCTTTAAAGGTGAGTTATTGATTCTACAAGAACACCTTGGTGTTTAATTACATGGTATAAAATAATTCAACGAACAAATCAATTTGTTGTAAATGAAGTAAAAAAAGCAATGTAAAATTGAGCTTTATGGTTAATAATACGTAAAAAACAATAAGCTGCCTCAACACGTTAATTAGAGAACAGGCTCCCGCCCTTCCCAAAAAAACAAGTAAAAACCGATCCCGGTATTGCTTCAGACCAATATCACTTCAAACCAATATTACTTCGGATAAGTATTACTTCAGATAAGAGTCGAAATATACCAAATGGCATGTGTATCCGGCAGGGTTCTTTTGTAAATAATCCTGGTGATAGTCTTCGGCGGCGTAAAACTGCTTTAGAGGTTCCAGGGTGGTGACCACAGGCGCTTTCCAACGTCCGGAGGCATTGACGATTTCGATGAAGTCCGCCGCTTCCTGTTTTTCTTCCTCGTTGGTGTAGAATACGGCCGATCGGTAGGAACTGCCGATGTCGTTCCCCTGGCGGTTTAGCGTGGTGGGATTGTGTATCCTGAAGAAAAAATCCAATAATTTCCGGTAGCTCGTCCGTTTGGGATCGTATTCAATTTCAACGGCTTCGGCGTGCCCCTCGTGATTTTGATAAGTTGGATTCTCCACCTTGCCTCCGGTATAACCCACGGTAGTGTTCAGCACCCCCGGCTGTTTTCGGATCAATTCTTCCATCCCCCAAAAACAACCACCGGCAAGTACCATCGTTTTGCTGTTTTTGTTTACAGCCGTTTGTGGGGAACTGATTTGTGGGGAATGGGTTTGTAAAGACTGAGTCAGTGGAGGCTGGATTTGTGCGGACTGAGTTTGTGCGGAATGGGTTTGTTGCTTCGATGCTCCGGACATGGTTTCTTGTTTAAAATATGGTTTTACAACGGCAGACAGCTCATAAACGGAAGGCGGTATCGCAAAAGTCAAAAAAAACAGCCTCCTTACTCAAGAGACTGTCGTTTACTAAATTACCTAAGAGGTTCCTGGCGGATTCGAACCGCCGTAAGCGGTTTTGCAGACCGTTACCTAGCCACTCGGTCAAGGAACCGACTTCCGGCACAAGCCGGATTTTTCAAAGCGCAAAGGTATGCTATAGTTTAGTTTTGCACAAGGACTCTGTGCATTTTTTATCCTTCAGCGGACAAGAAGCACAGGCCGCGTTGCAGCTTTGTCGTTGAGAAGCAGTCCTAAAAAAAAGGACGAGCCTTTGTGCCAGCCAGACAAAACTAAGCCCGACAAGCAGACAAACCGCTATTTCCTGAAAAAGAAACATACCTAAAACTCAAGATTAGCTCAAAGCTACAAAAATTTCGTCTTCTTCGGCGAATACTATTTTGTTCTCACGAGCCAGCCAACCCAAAGCTGCATAAAGATCTTTGTCGGTCAGCTTGGTCAATTTCTTAACTTCTTTTAGGCTTTTACGCCCGCCGGCAGCGCTCAACACTGTCCAAACGGAGCCGGCATTGTTTCCAATTTTTTCTTTCATAATACCTATTCTTTAATTAAAATCCATGCATCGGGAAAATCTTTGCTGAGTTCACGAACCTTGGCCTGAGCATCGGCCTTGACTTCGTAAAATGCAACTATTACCCTGAACATCAATTTGTCGTTTTGTCCTAAAACAGCGTTGTAACCCTGGTCAACCATCTTTTTACGTAAATTCTCTGCGTTGGTGCGATTGATAAAACTGCCCACAACCACCCCATAAGGGCCATTTTCACTGTCCTGTCCGATGACTTCTATCTTTTCGGCGGCCTCTTTGACGCCGGTTTTTTCGATCACTTCCACACGTTCATTCTGCTCTTCGTTTATCTGAGCCTGAACTTCCTGTTTGGCTTTGGCACGTTCGTAAGTGGCACTATATGCTTCTTTGTTCGATTTGCAGGAACTAAACACCAGCACGACCACAAACAACAAGCCAAGGCTTTTCTTAATGGCTTTCATAACCGGAAATGTTTAAAATTCGAGACAAAAGTACGCATTTTTATTTTAAATTAAAAAGCCGTTTTACATTAAATGGAAATCCGTTCAAAAAGCTGTATTTTCGCAAACCCAACTCATTTGCCCTTTATGAATTACTCGCAAGCATTGGATTACCTCCTGAGTCAACTGCCTTTTTTTCAGGCCGAAGGGAAAAAAGCCTACAAGCCGGGGCTGGATAATATCCGGCAACTGGATGCCTGGGCCGGTCATCCCCACCGGCGTTTTCCCTGCATCCACGTAGGCGGCACCAACGGCAAAGGCAGCGTCTGTCATATGCTGGCCTCGGTCTTGCAAGAAGCCGGCTATCGCACAGGCTTGTACACCTCGCCCCATTTAAAAGACTTCAGGGAGCGTATCCGCATCAACGGGCGATGTATTTCGGAAACTTATGTCAGCGAATTTACCACAGCCTACGTCGATGCCAAAAAGGCCGGGCTAATCTTAGAGGCAGATTTCAAGCCTTCGTTTTTTGAACTTACCACCACCATGGCCTTCAGTTATTTTGCCGAAAACAACGTAGATGTGGCCGTCATTGAGGTCGGCCTGGGCGGACGCCTCGACAGTACCAATATTATAGACCCCGTTCTGGCGCTTATCACCAGTATCAGCCTCGATCACATGAGCCTGCTGGGCAACAATGTCCTTAGCATCGCAGGCGAAAAAGCGGGCATCATTAAATCTGGCAGGCCGGCAGTGGTGGGAATAAATCCCTCCGAAGTGTACCGGGTGTTACGCAAGCGCGCTCTGCAAGAGCAAGCTCCCTTTTACCTGGCCGAAGATCTGCTGCAATTGCAGGGAGAGACGTTCAATAAGGGAACAAAGCTTAAAGTAAAATCCGGAGTCTGGCAGGAATTGAACACTTTTACCTGCGGGCTGGCCGGCCAATACATTCCCGAAAACGCCACTTTGGTACTGGCCGCCCTTAGTCTGTTGAAGCAAGACTTTATTCAAATCAACGCCCCTGCCCTGCTCAGAGGATTCGAACAGGTGGTACCCAACACAGGCATCAGAGGCCGTTGGGAAATCCTTCAGGAAAAGCCTTTATGCATTTGCGATACAGGACACAATGAAGCCGGAATACGGTTGGTAACCAAGCAATTGGCCGCCACACCCCACAAACAACTGCATATAGTATTGGGCGTGGTCAACGACAAAGACATCGGAGCCATGCTGGAACTTCTGCCCCAAAAGGCTCTTTATTATTTTACCAAAGCAGCCGTACCCAGAGCCTTGCCCGAAACGGAACTGGCTGCGTTGGCGGCAGCGCGAAACTTAAAAGGACAGAGCTATCCCACGGTGGCAGAAGCAAAAGCGGCCGCTTTGAAAGCAGCCGCTGCAGACGATTTGATTTTTATAGGAGGCAGCAACTTCATAGTTGCCGAAGCTCTTTAAGCGTCTTCTTCCGAAAGGCTTTCTTTCATGTTGTGATAAACGTTGGAGACGTCTTCGTCTTCTTCGAGCCTCTCGATCAATTTATTGATGGTGGCCTCCTGTTCGGGTGTCAATTCTTTGGTCTCGTTGGGAAAACGTTCAAATTCGGCCGACACAATTTCAAATTCATTTTCTTCGAGGTACTTTTGAATGCGGGCAAAGGATTCAGGTTCGCCGTAGATAACGATGTCTTCGTCTTCTGTTTCAAGTTCATCCACACCGTAGTCGATTAATTCCAGTTCCAATTCGTCCGGGTCGAGGTCTTCTTTGGGTTTTATTTTGAAGACCGCCTTGCGCTCGAACATAAAGGAAAGGCTGCCCGTTGTACCCAGGGAGCCTCCGTAACGATTAAAGGCACTGCGAACCGAAGCTACCGTACGGGTGGTGTTGTCGGTCTGAGTTTCGACCAAAATAGCGATACCAAAGGGACCATAACCTTCGTAAACCATTTCCTTGAAATCGACATAGTCTTTGGAAACAGCTTTCTTGATAGCCCTTTCCACGTTTTCTTTGGGCATATTGGCCGCTTTGGCGTTTTGGATCAAAACCCTCAGACGCGGGTTGGAGTCGGGATCAGGGCCGGATTCTTTGACGCAACTCGATATTTCTTTTCCGATTTTGGTAAAAGTACGGGCCATATTGCCCCAACGTTTCAATTTTCTGGCTTTTCTGTATTCAAAGGCTCTTCCCATAAGGCAGGTATTTTATCTCAGGCTCGCGCCCAATTGCGATTGTAGATTCCGGATGATTTTTTGCATGCAGGCATCGATGCGTTCATCGGTGAGTGTTTGGTTTTCGTCCCTTAAAACAAAAGTCACGGCGTAGGATTTTTTGCCCGCAGGCAGGTTCTTTCCTTCGTACACATCAAACAAATAAAGCGATTTCAGTAATTGCTTTTCGGAAACTCTGGCGATGTTTTCTATCATCGAAAAAGACACCGAATGGTCGAGCAACAAGGCCAAATCCCGGCGGACTTCGGGGAATTTAGGTAATTCCTTGAACGAAATCTCATTCGTTTTCAGGGCCTTGAGCAGATTGTCCCAATGTATATCGGCGTAATACACCTCCGTATCGAGGTCGAAGGCTTGCAGTATCGCAGCATTTACTATACCCATCGTAAGCAGGGTCTTCCCGGCTTTGCTGCTGTAGCAAAGGGCTTGTGTAAAGATATCCCCCGGGCTGATTTCGCTTATTTCCAGTTTTTCGGGTTCCAAACCCAGGCGTAACAAAATATGGTGCACATAAGCTTTGAGGTCGTAGAAACTCAGAGCTGAGGCAGGCTGCATCCAATGAATGGAATTGCGGTTACCGCAGAGCCACAGCCCCAGGTGCATGCTTTCGTCGTATGCGGCCAGGTTGTTGCCGGCTGCTTTCTTTTCGTCGCGGTATTGATAACAATTGCCGAATTCATACAAGCGCAAATCCGGATTTTTACGGTTGATGTTGTATGAGAGGTTTTGCAAGCCGCCAAACAAGAGGCTTTGTCTCATTACGTTCAAGTCTTTGCTCAGAGGATTCAGCAGGCGCACACAGGCTTTCGGGGGAAAAGTGCTCAATCCTTCGTAATGAGCCGACGACACCAGCGAATTGTTGATCACTTCGTTGAAGCCCGATGCGGTCAATTGTTCCGAAACAATCTGCTGCAAGTGGTTACTGTCGGGGTGCCGGGTATAAGAGAGCGAGGTTCTCAGAGTTTCGCCGGTCTGAATATGGTTGTAACCGTAAATACGCAAAATATCTTCGATCACGTCCACATCACGCTGCACGTCCACTCTGTAGGCAGGCACCTGCAGTCTTAACCGGTCAGTATGTTCTTCAAGAATCTTAATCTCCAAAGCAGCGAGGATTTCTTTGATCTTGGCCGGAGGTATAACTTCTCCGATAAGCTTATGGCATTTTTCGTAACTGAAATCCAACACAAAGTCTTCTATTTTGGTAGGATAGCAATCCACTATTTCACCGGCTATCTGAGCTCCGGTCAGCTCTTTGATCATCAGGGCGGCCCGCTTGAGCACATAGAGCGTATTGTCCGGATCCACGCCTCTTTCGAAACGGTAAGAAGCATCGGTGTTCAGACCCATCCTGCGGGCGGTTTTTCTCACCCAGACAGGGTTGAAATAAGCACTTTCCAAAAACACTTCCGTAGTCTGTTCCGTTACGCCCGAATCCAGGCCGCCGAAAACACCGGCCACGCACATGCCTTCTTCGGCGTTGCAGATCATCAGGTCCTGAGCGCTCAACTTACGTTCCACACCGTCGAGGGTTACAAAAGGAGTGCCCTCGGGCAAGGTACGAACCACCACTTTGTTCCCCTTTATTTTGGCCGCATCGAAGGCGTGCAAAGGCTGACCGGTTTCGTGTAACAGATAATTGGTGATGTCCACCACATTGTTGATGGGATGCTGTCCTATCAGGCGCAGGCGATCCTGTAGCCATTTGGGCGATTCCTTTACCCGGACTCCGGTCATGGTTAATCCGCAATAACGGGGACAGGCTTCGGGGTTGAGTATTTCTACCCCAATGTTCAAGTCTCTGTTGTCTACCCGGAAAGCCCCGACCGACGGCCTGCGGAGCTCAACGTTTTTACCCTGGGTTCTGAACCAGGCCGCCAAATCGCGGGCCACACCGTAATGTGACAAAGCGTCCGCGCGGTTGGGAGTTACGTCAACTTCGAGCACGGCTTTGCTCTCCAGTCCGTAGTATTTACTTGCGGGCAGGCCCACGGGAGTGTCTGCAGGCAAAACGATGATGCCCTCGTGGCTGTCGCCAATACCGATTTCGTCTTCGGCACAGATCATTCCGAAGGACTCTTCGCCCCTGATTTTAGAACGTTTTATGGTCATTTCCCGGTCGCCCATATAGAGCTTGGTGCCCACAGTGGCCACAATCACTTTTTGGCCTGCAGCCACGTTGGGAGCTCCGCACACAATGGGGAGAGGTTCGGGACCACCGATGTTTACCGTGGTCAAGTGCAAATGGTCGGAATTGGGGTGAGGTACACAAGTCAATACTTCTCCTGTCACCAGGCCTTCGAGGCCGCCCCTGATACTTTCCACCATCTCCAATGAGCCGTTTTCAAGCCCAATGGAAGTCAGTACTTTAGCACACTCAGCGGCTGAGATGTCTATATCGACAAATTCTTTTAGCCAATCAAACGAAATAAGCATACATCAACATTTTATGGATAATTGCACCAACACTTCCCTTATTTTCTCATAAGTGGTGATTCTGGTCGGCACCAGCGGCAGCCTCAGTTTGTTCTTGATATAGCCCATGGCATGCAGCATGCATTTAACACCGGCCGGATTGCCGTCAACAAACAAGAGGTCGAACAATTCCGTAAATCGCTGGTGTATTTCCAGTGCATTGCCGTAATCGCCGTTGAGAGCCAGACGTACCATGCGGCTGAATTCCTTGGGGAAAGCATTGCCGATAACCGAAATCACGCCCGAGGCCCCTAAAGTAATGTAGGGGAAGGTCACGGCATCATCGCCCGAAATAACCATAAAATCGGAAGGCTTCTTTTTGATGATTTCGTTCACCTGAACAATATTACCCGAAGCCTCTTTGACGGCAACGATGTTGGCACATTCCCCGGCTAAACGCAAGGTGGTTTCGGCGGTCATGTTTACTCCGGTGCGACCGGGAACATTGTACAATAAGATGGGTTTATCCGTAGCGGCGGATAAAGCTTTATAATGCTGATACAATCCTTCCTGAGAGGGTTTGTTGTAATAGGGGGTTACCGAAAGCAGGGCGGAAATGCCGTCGTAACTATTGGTCTCTAATTGATGAACCAGGCTGCGCGTACAATTGCCCCCAACTCCCAACACTATGGGAAGCCGGCCGTTAACCCGTTGTATCACAAAGTCTTTAATAGCGATCTTTTCTTGGTCGCTGAGGGTGGGTGTCTCGGCCGTAGTACCGAGAACCACCAGGTAATCGGTTTTGTTGTGCAACTGATAATCCACCAGGCGGCCCAGAGCGTCAAAATCGATACTGTCGTCTTCGTTGAAAGGTGTTATCAGGGCAACACCCATCCCCCTCAATTTATTGTTTATGGAAATTTTCATACACTCTGGGTTGCAGCAATCCGAGGCGCAAAGGTATAAAAAACCTACTTAACTCGTAAACTCTTAAGATAAAAAAGCACGCTGGCGGCGTTTTTTTCCATCTCTTCTTTTTCTTGCCCGCTGATGTCCACTATCAGATCGTACCAGAGGGGATCGGCGGTTTTTAATCCCAGGCGGTACAAAGCCGGCGATACGGCCACCAAATACTCGTTAAGGATGTGGGGAGTATAGCAAAGATCGATCAGGAGATCGGCCGGATAACCCAGGTAACGATTCATCAGGTATTTTTTGGGGAAATAGCAAAAAGTCAGGTCCCTGTCGCTGATCACGTTGTAATAGGCGGGATAATCCTTAGCAATCACCCCTCTCGCAGCATAGGTCCAGGCTATTACATCTTTGCCGTCGGCCAGCAGTTCGTCAACCAGAGGAACGATATGTTCGTAATCGGCCACATCAAACAAAATACAGATTCTCCGCAAGTCGGCATAATTCATAAAACGCTTGTTACGGCTGTGTTGGCGTCTTAATTGTTTGATCTTTCGTTTTAAAAAGAAATCTACCATAGTCTCCTATTCTGTGTTTAGTATTAGAGTTCGTCAAAAAGACCGGGGCTCGAGATGGAGCCGGTGTTGGATTTTTTGCTCTGCTTGTTCCGGTTTGACAGGGCAGGGCTCCCGGCAGGGGCAGTAGTTGGAACAGACTCAGCAGGGGTTGCTGGGCCGGAAACCACGTCCCGGCCCGGATCGGCGACTGAACTGAAATCGGTGCCGCTGCCTGAAACAGCGTCTGGGCCGGGAACCGCATCCGACCCGGCCTCGGTGTCTGAGCCGGCGTCAGTGTCCGAGCCGGTGTCGGTGTCTGAGCCGGCGGCCAGTAAGGCGAGAAATTCCTTTTCGGACATCAGTTTCAGACCCAGCGATTTGGCCTTTTCGAGTTTGGAAGGCCCCATATTTTCGCCGGCCAAAATAAAGTCTGTTTTGGAGCTGACCGAGGAAGCGATTCTTCCTCCCTCCTGCTCTATCAGCTCTTTGTATTCGTCCCGGCTGTGTTTTTCGAAAGTTCCGCTGATCACTACGGTCTGATTTTTCAACAAACCTTCGGTCTTTTGTACGGTCTTGTCCGATTCAAACTGCAAACCCAGCTGCCGGAACTCTTCCAACATGGCCCGATTGGAGGCATCGGCAAAAAAGGCCAATACACTCTCAGCTATTTTTTCGCCCACCTCCTCCACCTGTAGGAGTTCTTCGTAAGTGGCCCGGCACAAGGCATCCATAGAGCCCAGGGTACGCGCCAGTTTTTTAGCGACGGTTTCTCCCACAAAACGTATTCCCAGGGCAAACAAGAGTCTTTCGAAGGGCACCGAAACCGAGGCGGCTATGCTATTTATCAAATTATCGGCCGACTTCTCGCCCATCCTTTCGAGCCCCGTCAGTTGATCCTTTCGCAGACGATATAAATCGGAAGCTTTGTTGACCAAGCCTTTCTGGTACAATAAATCAACCGTTTCTTCGCCCAAACCATCGATATTCATCGCCTTACGGTGAACAAAATGCAAAATCCTGCCTTTGATTTGGGGCGGACAACCCGTAGTGTTGGGGCAATAATGAGCGGCTTCGCCTTCGATACGCTGCAAAGGGCTGCCGCATTCCGGACAACGCTCGATGAATTGCACCGGCTCCGATGCTCCGGCTTTTCTGGAGTCCTTATCTACTCCTACAATCTTGGGAATAATCTCTCCGCCTTTCTCCACAAAAACCCGGTCGCCCAAATGCAAATCCAGTTCCCTGATAAAATCGGCGTTGTGCAGCGAAGCTCTTTTTACCACCGTGCCCGATAAAAGCACGGGCTCCAGGTTAGCCACCGGTGTAACGGCTCCTGTTCTACCCACCTGAAAACTCAATGATTTCAATTGGGTCAGTGCTTGTTCGGCCTGAAATTTATAAGCGATGGCCCAACGGGGCGATTTGGCGGTAGAACCCAATTGCTCCTGTTGACGGAGAGAATTGACCTTGATAACAATGCCGTCGGTAGCCACCGGCAGTTTTTTGCGTTCTACATCCCAATAACGTATAAAGTCGAACACCTCGTCGAGGCTACTGCATTTACGTGTATGTTCCGAAACACGCAACCCCCAGCTTCGGGCTTTTTGCAGGTTTTCGTAATGTCCCTCAAAGGGTAGGTGTTCGCCCATTACGGCGTAGAACCAGGCTTCGAGCTTACGCGAAGCCACCGTTGCCGAATTTTGCAATTTCAATGTGCCCGAAGCAGCGTTTCTGGGATTGGCAAAAAGGTTTTCTTCCTGCTTTTCTCGTTCTTCGTTCAGCGCTTCGAACACTTCCCAGGGCATCAGCACTTCGCCCCTGATCTCGACCAATTGCGGCCAGTCTTCTCCTCTGAGTTTGAGAGGAATGCTGCGGATGGTGCGAATGTTTTGGATCACATTGTCGCCTTTTTGGCCGTCTCCCCTGGTCAGGGCTTTGATCAAAATACCCTCCTCGTAAGTCAGCGATATGGAAGTGCCGTCAAATTTCAGTTCACAGACCAATTCGGGCTCTTCGTCGAGGCTTTTGAGGGTTCTGTCGTAAAAATCACGGACTTCTTCTTCGGAATAGGTATTGCTCAACGAGAGCATGGGATAACGATGCTCTTCCTGCGTAAAAGCCCGGTTCAAATCGCTGCCCACGCGCTGAGTGGGCGAATCGGGGGTGATCAGCTCCGGATGAGCTTGTTCGAGCTCTTGCAAACGGCGCATTTTGACGTCGTAATCAAAATCCTTCATGCTGGGAGCCGACAGTTGATAATATTCGTGATCGGCCTGATGAAGCTCCCGGCGCAATTGCTGTATTTCTTGTTCTATAAGAGTATTCATGGGCTAATCGTAAAAATTCCAGGACAAGCCGGCCTTGATACCGGCGGGATTGAGCGGATAATGCGGCAGGGAAAAATAATTCGGATCGGCAAACCAGCGACTGCCATGAGTATACATCACAAAAAAGCGTGCCCGTTTCAGGTGAAAATTGGCGTAGGCATTCATAAAAGGATAATTCCCTATTTTCAACTCGTCCTGTAGATAAAACTGTCCGGTGGCAGGCATGTACTTGGGAACGTAATAAGCTGTGTGATAGCGGCAATCAACACCGGCCTGCAAAGTCAGGACATCAAACAACTTGGTTTTAGCGTAAAGATTGGTGTACAAAGACAGGCGGGGCAAAGGCAGAATCTCTTCTTTACCGGAGAGTTGAAAAACGGCTTCGTTGTCGAGATTGATGATGCCGTACCCCAGATGTTGTTTCCAGGCCGCAAACAAAACCTGTATCTGACCGTCGTATTGAGCCGGCAAAGCCTTTCGGTCGAAGTAAACGTAATTGCTGATGTTTTCCACGCCGGCCGACAGATCAAAACCTAAAGCCGGTATGGACAAACTGCCCGAAAGCCGGGTTTTGTATTCGTTGCGAAAAGCATTGTTCCAATCGAAATGATTGGAATAATACCTGCGCAAAAAATAATCGGGCATACGGCTCACAACAAATCCGTCGGCAGCAAGATAAACCGGCCTGCCCCAGAGTCTGAAACGGCTGGAGACATCGCCTTTGATTTCAAAATTGCCGGCGTAGTCGCTCCCCAACATGCAGATTTTGGCATCCACATTAAAACGTAAGGCAGAATCACCGGTTGATGCGAGGCGGCCGCCCAGCCAAACCAGGTTTTCTCTGTGATAGACCATTTGTTTAAAAGGATCCGATTCGCTGCTGTCGGGTATGGCGGCCGACGAAATACGGGCGTATTGACGGTATTCGTGTTCGGCATAGGCGGTGAGTCCGAATTTTACCCAGGAATGAAAGCCTTCGCGCAGAGACAGCCCAAAGGTATTGCGTACGGTGGTCAGCGCAGCCGTATCGGCCGTATGGGTATTGTCTATGTAGGCCGTGTCGTAAAAAGCAGGATTGGCCGTACGGGAGTCGTATTTTTTCCAGCCGTTGTCCAAATGGAAAGTGTGAATAAAGGCCGTTACCGGCACGAACACCTCCACCGTATCGTCCTCTGTCACTTCCTGCCGTTTAAAGCCAATGTTGTACTTGTGATTATAAAAAACATCGCGGCAAGTGGCCAGGTTGAATGTATTCGACAAATGAACCGGAATATTAAGGCTTTCGTATTCGCGGTATCCGCCACTCATTTCGAGGGGATGGGTAATATAGCGGTCATCGGTAATACCTCCGTTTTCGTAATTTTCAAAGCGATTATAAGTAGCCCGCATAAAAGCCTCGTAGCGGGGCGACTGATAATTACCGAACAAGCGGGCAATTTTACTCCGGGTGGCTGTATTGGAATAATAGCCCCTGGCGCTGGTGGAACGGTATTCGGCTCCGAAATTAAGGTATTTGTCGGCATTGACGGTAAAGAAAAAGCGAAAATCCTCTTCCTGGGAATAATCGTTACCTACCGTTGTAATATAGTGAGCGTTGGTATAAGGACGGGTGGTGTTAAAGAAAAGCCATTCGTCTATGGAAGTTTTCCACTGACTGTAAGGTTGTAAAAACAAAAAACGATGCTTGGCCTTACGATCGGTGTAAATCTTTGATTGAAAAGGCGAGCCTATATTGCCCAAATGAGAAGCGGCCACCGTGTTTTTCTTTTCGGGAAATGCCATGTTCTGAAAATTCAGACTCAGAGTGTCGTCCAGGGAAGCAGCTTTTTTTTCACCCAGGGTTTCGTCTATGCTTGAGGTGCGAATTCTCAAGGCTACCGTCTCTTTTTTTTCGCTGCTGCCGCCGGGCCTGCCCTGGGCAAAAACCGCAACAACGTTGAAACACGACACCAGCATTAAGATTGAAAACCTTAAGAAAACTCTATGCATGACCGGGATATACAATTGCTGCAAAAATAGAATGAATATTCCATAATGGGAAATCCCGTTCCGGCAAATTTTACCGAAGCTCAAAAAGGTCTTGTAAGTTGTTTACAATTGATTTGAAGCCCGAAAAATATCCTTATATTTGTCGACTGTTTATTTTTTTACATTCTCCTACTTTATGAAAATTACTGATAATAAATTTGTTGCAGCATCCTACGACCTTTACGTCGGTGGAGAAGACGGGCAGGCTCCCGAGTTGATGGAAAGAGCCACGGAAAAAGAGCCCCTTACCTTTATTTTTGGAACGGGTACGATGTTGGAATCTTTCGAATCAAAATTAAAAAATCTGCAGGCCGGTGATTCCTTCGATTTTGTACTGCCCTGCGATACAGCCTATGGAGAATACGACGAAGAACGGGTAGCGGAATTGCCTAAATCGATTTTCGAAGTAGACGGCAAATTCGATTCGGAAAACATTGCCGTGGATAAAATAGTTCCTATGATGACCACCGAAGGTCAACGTCTCGACGGCATAGTCCTCGAAATTACCGACGAATTTGTTCGCATGGACTTCAACCACCCTCTGGCCGGCGAAGACTTGCATTTCGTCGGTAAAGTGCTAGAAGTTCGCGAAGCCACCGACGAAGAAATGGAACAACTAATGAATTCCTGCGCCGGCTGCGGACACGACTGCTCCGAAGGACAGAGCTCAAACGGGAGCTGCCGCGGTTGCGGGTGTTAATAACGACTGACACTGAAATGAATACATTCGGCCAACTTTTTCGCCTCAGCTCTTTTGGTGAATCCCACGGACGGGGTATAGGAGGAGTCCTCGACGGTTGCCCTCCCGGTTTGACCGTGGATCTCGAATTGATACGCAAAGAACTGAGTCGCCGCCGCCCCGGGCAGTCTGCCCTGAGTACTGACCGTAACGAAGCGGACGAAGTGGAGCTGATTTCCGGTATTTTCGAAGGCAAAACCACCGGAGCCCCCATCGCTTTCTTGGTCAGGAATACCGATATGCGCTCGCAGGATTACGACTACCTGAAAGGAATATTCCGTCCCTCGCATGCCGACTACACCTACCACAGCAAATACGGCATTCGCGATCATCGCGGAGGAGGACGTTCTTCGGCCCGCGAAACCATAGCCAGGGTGGTGGCCGGAGCCTTTGCCAAAATGCTGCTGAATACTATGAACATTAGCATAGAAGCTTTTACAAGCCAAATCGGTCCCATCGTCCTGGAACAACAGGATAGCACGCTGTTTTCTTCGGAGCTGGCCGCCGAAAATCCGCTGCATTGCCCCGATCGCGAAAAAGCCGAAGCTATGATGGCTTTGATCGCCCGGGTAAAGGAAGAACAAGACAGTGTAGGCGGAGTGGTCAGCTGTGTTGTCAGGGGACTTCCCGTCGGCTGGGGAGAACCCGTTTTCGGCAAACTCCACGCCCGCCTGGCCTCGGCCATCCTGTCCATTCCGGCCTGCAAAGGTTTTGAGTACGGTTCCGGTTTCGATGTCAGCCAAAAAGGCTCCCAGCAAAACGATGCCTTCTACTTTGACGGTGAACGCATCAATACCCGGAGTAATCATTCCGGAGGCATACAAGGAGGCATTTCCAACGGGCAGCCGGTTTATTTCAGGGCCGCCTTCAAGCCCATCGCCAGCATTCGTATACCTCAGGAAACAGTCGACAAGGAAGGTGCTGCCGTGAAAATACAAATTCAGGGGCGACACGATCCTTGTGCACTGCCCAGGGTTTTGCCGGTAGTGGAAGCCATGGCAGCCCTGGTACTGGCCGATGCCTGCCTGATGGCCAAATCGAAAGAACGCATAGTTTAAACAAATTCACGCTATATGAAAAAAGTCTTTTTTCTTATGAGTATTATTTTGTCGTGTTTCGGCTGCACCAACAGACAAGCTGCCTTCAAAGAATTCGATTACAAAGTGGATCGCTTTGCCGATATGGAAATTATCCGCTATCAGGTGCCCGGTTTCGAAGACCTAAGTCTGAGGCAAAAAAAACTGGTTTACTATCTTTCCGAAGCTGCCCTCTGGGGGAGGGATATCATTTACGATCAGAATTACCGCCACAATCTCCTAATCAGACACTGCCTGGAGGCCATTTACCAATACGCCGATATCAGCCGCCAGGGCGAAGACTGGCAGGCTTTCGAAGTCTACCTAAAACGTATCTGGGTTGCCAACGGTATACATCACCACTACTCCACCGATAAGTTTGAGCCCGGCTTTTCGCAAGACTTTTTTGTAACAGCCCTCAGGGCAGTCCCTGCCGAAAAACTGCCCTCCATAGGATCCGGGCAGCTAACAAAGGAGCAAAACCCGGTGCAGACGCAGGACTCATTAAATACCACGCAGTATGCCGATGAACTGGCTGCCCGTTTGCTACCTCTGATTTTCGATGCCCAACTCGACGCCAAAAGAGTAAACCAGGCTCAGGGCGAAGATCTGATAGTCAGTTCGGCCTGCAATTATTACCGCGACCTTAGTCAAAAAGAGGCCGAAGCTTTTTATGCCGTGCTCAACAATCCCGAAAACCCCTGCCCGGTTTCCTACGGCTTAAACAGCCGCCTGGTCAAAGAGGAGGGTCAACTGCGCGAAGAGGTTTGGAAGATCGGCGGGCTGTATTCACCGGCCTTGGAGAAAATAACCTATTGGCTGGAACTGGCCTTGGAAGTAGCCGAAAATCCACGTCAAAAAGAAATCATTCAAAGCTTGATCGATTATTACCACAGCGGAGATCTGGAAACTTTTGATCAATTCAGCATTCTTTGGGTGCAGGATCTGGAATCGAAGGTTGATTTCATAAACGGTTTCATCGAAAGCTACGGCGACCCTCTGGGCATCAAGGGCAGTTGGGAAGCCATCGTAAACTTTAAAAACGAAGAGGCCTCCAAACGCACCCAAATCATCAGCGATAATGCCCAATGGTTCGAAGACCACGCCCCTATTGCCGATGAATTCAGAAAAAAAGAAGTCAAAGGAATTTCGGCCAAAGTAATTACCAATGCCATTATGGGGGGCGACGCCTTTCCGACTACCGCCATAGGCATCAATTTACCCAATGCCGACTGGATACGCCGCGATTACGGTTCCAAATCGGTCACCATCGAAAACATCACCGAAGCGTATTTTCAATCGTCGCAAGGCAGCGGTTTTAACAAAGAGTTTATGTGGTCCGAGGCCGAAGTAAAAGCCTCGGCCAAGTACGGCTTCATTACCGGCAACCTGCATACCGACCTGCATGAATGCCTGGGCCACGGCTCAGGCCAGTTATTGCCGGGTGTGGATCCTAACGCCCTCAGGTCTTATGGCTCAGTGATAGAAGAAACCCGGGCCGATCTTTTTGCCTTGTACTTTCTGGCCGATCCCAAACTGGTGGAATTGGACCTGCTTCCCAATGAGGAAGCCTATAAAGCAGAATATTACGAATACGTTATGAACGGCTTGATGACCCAACTGAGCAGAATAGAGAAGGGCAAGCAAATCGAAGAATCGCATATGCGCAACAGGGCCCTGATAGCCCGTTGGTTACTCGATCAGGGCAGCAAGGATAAAGTGATGAAATTAAAAAAGCGTCACAACAAAACCTACCTGGTCATACACGATTACGAAGCCTTACGTCAACTGACGGGGGAATTGCTGGCCGAAGTGCAACGCATCAAGTCCGAAGGCGATTACACGGCTGCCGAAGCCCTGGTCGAAAACTATGCCGTACAGGTAGACCCTCTGTTACACCGGGAAATTCTGGATCGCTACGCCAAACTGAACCTGTCGCCTTACAAAGGATTCGTAAATCCACTCTATAAACCGGTTTACAACGACAAAGACGAAATTATCGACATCATTGTTCTTCACAATGAAAACTACGTGGAACAACACCTGCGTTATTCTAAAGATTATGCTGCATTACCTGTTGAAAACTAATTTTAGACACAAGCTTATCTTGTGTATGACACTTTTCTTAGTGACGAGTGCCGATCTCCGGGCCGAAACAAAAGCAAGTTCCGAAGACGAAGTGAAAACCTGCATGCGCAAGGCCACCGCTTTTATGATGGACAAAGTGAGCATCAATGGCGGTTTCGTGAGCAGTTACCTGTCCGATTTCTCCCGCCGGTGGGGAGAGCTCGAAGCCTATCCCAGCATGATCTGGATAGACGGCCCCACCCCGGCCATGGCCAATGTCCTGTTGGACGCTTACCTTGCCACCGAAGACGAATACTATTACCGGCAAGCCTGCCGGGTGGCCGATGCTTTGATAGCAGCTCAATTGCCTTGCGGAGGCTGGAATTACACCTTCGATTTTGCCGGTGAGGAATCGCTCAAACAATGGTACGCCACTGTTGGCAAAAACGCCTGGGGAGTGAGTGAATACAATTATTACTACGGCAACGCTACTTTCGACGACCAGAATACCTACAGACCGGCCAATTTCTTTTTGCGTATTTATTTGCTAAAGAAAGATCCCAGGCACAAAGAAGTCATGGAACGAGCTATTGATTTTTTTCTCAAAAGCCAATATCCCAACGGCGGCTGGCCCCAACGCTATCCCCTCAGGTACGATTTTCCGGCTAAAGACGGCAGTCCCGACTACTCGAGTTTTATAACCCTCAACGATGGAGTGATGGAAAAAAACATCGACTTTATGTTGCGCTGCTATTACCTGCTCGACGATGAGCGCTGTCTCTCTGCAGCCCGAAAGGGCATGGATTGCCTGCTATCGCTGCAGCAGGCACCTCCTACCGCCGGCTGGGCTCTGCAATACAATCTGGACTTACAACCGGCCAAAGCCCGCGATTACGAACCGGCTTCGGTTTGCGTTTCAACCACCTCCGGCACGGTGATGCTGATGATGGAGTACTACCGCCTGACCGGAGAGAAAAAATTCATGCAAGGCATTCCTGCCGCCCTTCGTTTTTTGGACGAAGTTGCATTCTGTGACAGCATGTTACAATTGATCGAACGCGGCGAAGAAAAAGTTGGACGCAGCAGCGAAAACGGCAAGCTTTGTCCCCGCATGGTGGTCCCCGGCAGCAGCTTTACGCCTCTGTTTTTGCACCGCAGAGGCTCGCATATCGTAAACGGCGATTACTACATCGATCAAAACCCCCTCAACACCATTGCTCATTACTCTTCGTTCTGTACTATAAATACCGACGTTTTGCGCAGCAGATACGAAGACCTGCTGAACCTGCCCGCCGAAGAGATAAGCCGCAATTCTCCTCTCTTGCATCCGGAACTCCGAGAGCCTTTGCTTCAACAATTCCTGTACAACAAGAGGCCGGAAGGAATGCGCAGATTTCTGTATATAGACCAGACCAGGCCTGTTCAGGAGGTTCTTGCCTCGTTAAACGAAGAAGGTTATTGGCCCACCCCTCTGGTGTTGACGACCAATCCTTACATAGGCGAAGGCAGTGCCGATGACCCTGTACCCGAGCTGTACGAAGAAACCATGAAACATCCCTTCAACACACAGTTTTACCGCTCCGAAAATCCACCTTTGGGCATCTCGGTCAATGCCTATGTGCAACATATGGGAGTTTTGATTCAATACTTGCTGAGCCAAAAAGAGAACTCAAATGAAAAATAATCTTTATCTCCTGCTCATACTCCTGCTGAGTGCCTGTCAATCCAAACAGGGCTCCGGCAGTATCGATTGGAAGGTAGCAGCACTTCCGGATGTGGAATATCAACTGGGAGAACCGCGGTTGCTCGATACTGAATTAGGGCCGGTCGTTCAGTTTTTTGGAAACGAGGCTTACTTTTTGAACAGCAATCCTCTGGCGGGCATGGAAGAAGTAACGGTCGAAGCTATTTTCCGTCCGGATGCCGACGGATCGTTTGAACAGCGCTTTTTGCACCTGGGCGAAATCTCCGGCGAACGCATTATGCTCGAGACCAGGGTAAAACCCGATGGAAACTGGTATTTCGATGCCTATGTAAAACGTCCCGACGGAGAAGGCTGTGCCTTAATCGATACCAACCTTATTCACCCGACAGAACAGTGGTATCATGTTGCTTTTGTCTGTCGCAAAGACAGCCTGTTTTCCTATGTAAACGGTCAATTTGAAAAGTCGGCGGCTTTCGCCTATCAAACCATAAACAAGGGAATTAGCTCTGTGGGAGTGCGTCAAAACAAGGTTTGTTTTTTCAAGGGACAAATGTACCGCATCCGCATTACACCCGGAGCCCTTACACCCGAGGAATTTTTACAAGATCATTTAATCCTGAATAGTTATGAATAGTCCTTACTTTTTGATGGAAAAAGAGCTACCCTGGACCGATTTGGGCGGGGGAGTTAAAAGACAAATCCTTGGTTACAACCAAGACATTATGATGGTAAAAGTTGCCTTCGAAAAAGGCAGCATCGGAGCGGCACACAAGCATCCCCATACCCAGTCGTCGCTTTGCGTCAGCGGCAAATTCGAAGTGGATATCGAGGGGCAACGCTCCGTTGTGTCTGCCGGAGACGGTTTTTACGTTGCGCCCGACCTGGTGCACGGAGTCCGTTGTCTCGAAGCCGGCATGCTCCTGGATGCTTTTGCTCCCTGCCGCAAAGATTTTTTGCCTTAATGCCGGGATTTGCACACAAAAAATGATATGAAGCAAATAGCCATACAAGGCATTTCGGGCTCTTACCACGATATAGTGGCACACCATTACTTCGAGGGCGAAGAAATCGAAATACTGGGATGCAAAACATTCAAAGATGTGTTTGCTACCATGCGCAAAGACAGCAGTATATTGGGTGTGATTGCCATCGAAAATACCATAGCCGGCAGCCTGCTCCAGAACCACAACCTGCTAAGAGAGAGCGAGACCGCCATTATAGGAGAATTCAAGCTCCGGATCAGCCATTGCCTGGCCGCTATCCCCGGGCAAAGCTTCAAAGATATACGTGAAGTGCATTCTCACCCCATAGCTCTGATGCAATGCGACGATTATCTGGGGTTACATCCCGAATGGACTATAGTGGAAAGCGAAGATACCGCCACCAGTGCTAAAACCATAGGCAATCAAAAAATTATGGGCAGAGCTGCCATTTGCAGCCGCCAGGCCGCCGAAATTTACGGACTTGAAGTGCTGGAAGCAGGCATAGAGACCAACAAACACAACTTTACCCGTTTTTTGGTTTTGGCCGATCGTTGGGATGCCGAAAAATTCAACGCCAACAACAAGATAAATAAATCTTCGATGGTTTTCTCCACTTACCACCGGGAGGGAGCCTTATCTCAGGTTTTGTCGGTGTTGTCGTATTACCACAACAACCTGACCAAAATTCAATCGATTCCTATCATTGGCCATGAATGGGAATATTTGTTTTTTGTCGACCTTACTTTCGAAGATCGCCTCAAATACAAGCAAAGTCTCGAAGCGATACGCCCCTTGACAAGCAACCTGAAAATCCTGGGTGAATACCCGGTGGGCAGGCAAATGCTTTGAATAAAAATACTGTACTTATTTAAATTCACGTTTAAAAGCGGTAAGTTTAAGCCCGATTATAGTATATTTGTTGATTATTAAGAGGAAATTAAAAGAGTTAAAAATGAAAATTATAGAAGTAAACACTCCGGCTTTGCGTAAAGAATTTGCGCTCCTGCCTTTTCGTTTGTACCGGGGAAACCCTTATTGGGTGCCTCCTATCTTAAAGTCAGAAATCAACAACATCAACCCGGCCGTCAATCCGTTTTTCCGTTTTTGCGATGCCAAATTTTGGATTGTTCAAAAAAACGGCCTTACGGTCGGGCGCATTGGTGCCATCATCCATTATGCCTACATCGAAAAAACCCAGGAAAAATACGGACGTTTCACCAGAGCGGAATTCATCGACGACAAGGCAGTGGTTGACGTTTTGTTTGAGACAGCGGAAAATTGGATAAAATCCAAGGGTATGAACGGAGCAATGGGACCTCTGGGCTTTTCGAATCTCGACTCCCAGGCTATGCTCATCGAGGGCTATGATCAACTTGCCTCTGTGGCATCGGTTTATCATCTGCCTTATTACAAGGACCATTTGGAGCGTCTGGGCTACAGGAAAAAAACCGACTGGATAGAGTTTCGATTAAGCCTGACATCCGAGATTCCCGAAAAGGCTGTCCGGGTGGCGGACATCATACAACAACGCTATCAACTCAGCGTTATTCGCATGAAGTCCAAGCGCATCATGAGAAAATTCGGCCGCCAAATTTTTCGATTGTTCAACAAGTCTTTTTACGAACTCTTTTCTTTTGCTCCCCTGGACGAAAAAATGATAGACCATGTGCTGGACACTTACCTACCGGTAATCAATCCCGAGTACATACACATCGTTGTAAATAACGAACAAAAAATAGTCGGCTTCATTGTGCCGGTGCCTTCGCTGAGCAAATCCATGCAACTTGCCCAAGGCAAATTGAGTCTCCGGGCTATATGGTCTATAATGCGCAGCCGTAAAAAGAACGACACCGTAGATCTTTTTCTGGCGGGTATCGATCCGGAGTATCAGGCTAAAGGAGTCACCAGCCTGCTTATCACCAAAGCTCAGGAAGTGATGATTAAGAATGGAATTACGACGGTCGAAACCACAGGTATACTCGAAGACAATTTCAAAGCCATACAACACTGGAAAAATTACGAGCACGTACAAAACAAACGCAGACGTTGCTTTATAAAAGACTTTGACAAACAGGACTCTGAAAGCGAAGCCTAAACTGTTGTATTTTACAATTTGCTTTTGATGTAACGATCCATCTGGCGACGGTCGTCTTTTTCCTTGATGCTCTCGCGTTTATCGTGGGCTTTTTTACCCTTGGCCACTGCGATTTCCAATTTGGCCCAGCCTTTTTCGTTGATGAAGAGCTTTAACGGAACGACGGTGAAGCCCGTTTCCCGGGTAAGTCGTTCTATTTTGCGCAATTCTCTTTTAGTCAGTAGCAGCTTGCGGTCGCGTCTGGGATTGTGGTTGTTGTAGCTGCCGTTATCGTATTCGCTTATCTGAAGATTCTTAATCCAGAGTTCACCTTTAATCATCAGGGCATAGCTGTCCGAAAGACTGGCCTTGCCCAGGCGTATGGATTTGATCTCGGTGCCGGTCAGGACTATACCGGCCGTGAAGCGGTCCAGCAATTCAAAATTAAAAGCAGCCCGCTTGTTTTTGATCGATATGTCCCTGGATAATTTCATTAAGATAGACCCGGCAACAACTTGATAAGAATTAATTCAATCAGCACGGGAGACAATATTATTACTACAGTTGTCAAAGCCGTAAAGCGACCTCTTTGCTTGCCCGGCATCTCGTACAACACGCCGGATGCCTCCCATACGACGTACACCGTGTAAACGACAAAAATATACAGAAAAAACAAATCCTTGACCAGAAACGTAAAAAACCGTACAAGCAACAAGGGCGTCAGCGAATATACGCAGAGCTTCTCGGTTTTTATTTTGTCCGGAGCCAAGCCCAGCCAACGAACAAATAAACGATCCAGTACGAAAGAGGATAGAAAGTAGGAAGCAAAAAAAGCCGCAAAAACCCGGATAAAGATTCGAATACCCTGTACCAGTTCGATCCGGAAAGTTTCCTGTGTATGAATAAACGAACTGAAAAAAGCGGCCATACCAACCAGTGTCAGCAAAGGATAAAAATAAGCACTCAAATAGGGCTTATTTTCGGCCGTTTCTGTTGTTATCTCCTTCCAGGTAGCAGCCGGACTAATTATAATCCGCCAGATGCGACGGAAAAAATCTTTATTCATCGCTGGTTATAAGCACTGATTCCACTTTTGATAAACGTTCTTTCAGTTCATTCAATCTACTCTGCCTGATGCTCAAACTCATCGAACAAAGTTCTTCGTATTTGGGATCGATGATTTGAGCTTCGCAATCCTTGATAATGCTCATCACTTCGTTGGTATAGGGATACTCAAAACTAAGGCTGATTTGGGCATCCAGGGTTTTCTCCAGGATTCTGGCATTGGAAAGTGCCGCGGCGGCGGCTGTTTTGTAGGCAACGGTCAAGCCTCCGGTTCCCAATAAAACACCTCCAAAATAACGCACCACCACCACCAGGACATTGCTCAAGCCGAAAGAACGGATTTGGCCTAAAATCGGACGTCCGGCAGTTCCCGAAGGTTCTCCGTCGTCGTAAACCCTGTATTGCTCTCCATCAACTCCCAGCATGTAGGCATAGCACACATGACGGGCATCAAAATAGCTTTTTCTGAATTGCTCCAACTCCAGATTCACTTCCTCAATTCCTTCTACTGGAATGGCGAAGGCCAGAAATTTGCTGCCTTTGTCTTTGTAGAGGCCTTCGCTGCGATTGGCTATGGTTTTGTATGTATCAATCATGGTACAATGCGGGCGTTCAGCACCTTTCAGTCGTCTAAGGTATGTATTACCAATCCTGAACGTAATTTAGGTTCAAACCAGGTGGTTTTGGGAGGCATTATATTGCCGCTGTCGGCAATATCGATGAGTTGCTTCATCGACACGGGGTATAGAGCAAGAGCCAGGGCCATTTCGCCCGAGTCCACGCGGCGTTCCAACTCTTTAAGGCCACGAATACCGCCGACAAAATCGATGCGTTTGTCGCTGCGCAAATCTTTTATGCCCAAAATACGATCCAATATCAGACGCGATGAAATGTTCACATCCAATACGCCCAGAGGATCCTTGTCGTCGTATCTTCCCGGTTTGGCTGTGAGCGAATACCATTCCCTGTCGATATAGAGACCGAAGTTGTGCAAACGGGAAGGTTTATAAATCTGCGAGCCTTTGCTTTCGACGATAAAATCTTCTTCGAGAGCGGCGAGAAACGATTGTTTATCGTGCCCGTTCAAGTCTTTGACTACCCTGTTGTAATCGATGATCTGCAATTGATTATCGGGAAAACAAACGGCCAGAAAGTAATTGTATTCCTCTTGTCCGTTGTGATGAGGGTTTTGTTCTTTCTTTTCGTTGCCCACCAAAGCGGCGGCGGCTGTGCGGTGATGTCCGTCGGCAATGTACAGAGCGGGTACCTGTTCGAAACAGCCGGTGATAGTGCCGATGCTTTCGTCGTCGTCTACAAGCCAGAATTGATGACCAAAGCCATCCGGAGCAGTAAACCGGTAAACAGGTTCTTTACGAATATGCTCTGCAACCAGCTTATCCAGAGCTCCCTGAGCCGGGTAAGCCAAAAACACCGGTTCAATATTGGCATTGTTCACCCTGACGTGCTTCATACGATCTTCTTCTTTGTCGCGCCGGGTCAATTCATGCTTTTTGATAAGGCCGTTCATGTAATCTTCCACGCTGGCACAAACCACCAGTCCGTATTGGGTCCTGTCGTTCATGGTCTGGGCGTAGATGTAATACATAGCTTTGTTGTCTTGAACCAACCAGCCTTTTTTACGAAAAAAATCAAAATTTTCTTTAGCCTTGATGTACACCTTGGGTTCGTGTTCATCTGTTCCCGGAGGAAAATCGATCTCGGGTTTGATGATACGATACAGGGAATACTCGTTGTTGGCAGCTTCCTGCCTGGCTTCCTCGGAATTTAAAACGTCGTAAGGCCGGGATGCCACTTTTTCTACCAAATTCTGTGGCGGTCTCCAGCCTTTGAAAGCTCTTATTTTTACCATGTTGCTTTAGGGATTGACTCTGAATGTCTGATTACCTTCTTTAAAGAAATCTACAATTTGTTTGGCGGCTGCTATACCTGCATTGATATTGGCTTCGTCTGTCTGTGCTCCCATTTTCTTGGGAGTGGAATAATAACGGCCTGCAAATTTTTCGGCAAATTTAGCATCGGCTGCGGGCATAATATCGGTAATGTACTTAAAGTCTATCCTATTCTCCATCAACATCATCAAAGAAGTTTCGTCTATCACCTCTTTGCGGGCCGTATTTACCAGGACGGCGTTTTTGGGCATGCGCCCCAGAAGATCGGCGTTAATGGATTTGGAAGTTTCTTCCGTAGCAGGAATATGCAAAGAAACAACCTGACATTTTTTGTATAAATCCTCTACGCTGGTCAAGACCTTCACCCCATCTCTTTCGATTACTTCAGGCTTACAATAAGGATCATAGGCATAGATTTCCATACCGAAACCCTTAGCAATGCGGGCCACATTACGCCCCACGTTTCCGTAGGCATGTATGCCCAGTGACTTGCCTTTCAATTCGGTTCCGGAAGTACCGTTGAACATATTACGCACGGCGTATACCATCATGCCCATAGCCAATTCGGCTACGGCATTGGCATTTTGACCGGGGGTATTCATCACGCAAATATCTTTTTCGCTGGCTGCTTCCAAATCTACATTGTCGTAACCTGCTCCGGCACGGACCACAATCTTTAATTTTCCGGCTGCTTCAATAACCTGACGGTCGATGATATCGCTGCGTATAATTACACCATCGGCTTGGGATACAGCTTCGATGAGGCTGTTTTTGTCGGTGTATTTTTCCAACAGTTCAAAACCGAAACCGGCTCCCTGTATTATTTCACGTATACCCTCGACGGCAACAGGAGCAAAAGGTTTTTCAGTAGCGACTAATATCTTCATAATTATTTTTGGGTTTTTAATTGTGCAAAACTTCTCATAGTGTCTACCAGCGCCTGTACACTGGCTAGAGGCATGGCATTGTAAATGGAAGCACGGAAACCGCCAACCGAACGGTGGCCCTTGATGCCCACCATGCCGGCTTCGGAGGCGTATTTGTCGAATTCATCCTCGAGATGTTCGTAACCTTCGGACATTACAAAGCATACATTCATAAGGGAACGGTCTTCTTTGCAGGTAACAGTACCTTTGAACAAGGGATTGGTGTCGATTTCTTCGTACAACAGGGCTGCCTTTTGTTTATTCATCTCATGTATGACTTCGATGCCGCCGAGTTCTTTGTACCGGAGCAAGGTTTGCAAGGCTGCGTAAATGGGCACCACCGGAGGAGTATTGAACATGGATTCATTTTCGACATGGGTTTTATAGTTGAGGATGGTCGGAATGGGACGACTCACTTTATCGAGCATGCTTTTGCGTACAATTACCAAAGTGACACCCGAGGGAGCCAGGTTTTTCTGTGCTCCGGCAAAAATCAGTCCGTAAGAGCTGAAATCGATGGGGCGTGAAAAAATATCCGAAGACATATCGGCAATTACCGGAACGCCGGGATGGGGATCTTCGTGCAGTTCGGTACCGTAGATAGTATTGTTGCTGCAAAAATAGAAGTAATCCGCATCTGAGGGAACCTGATAATTCTTGGGCAAATGGCTGTAGTTGTCGTCTTTGGAAGAACCCACTATCTGCACTTCTCCAAACAATTTTGCCTCTTTGATGGCCTTGGATGCCCAATATCCGGAATCGAGATAGGCTGCTTTGGTTTCCAAAAAATTAAAAGGAGCCATAGCAAACTGCAGACTGGCACCTCCACCCAGAAAAACGACTTCAAAGTCTTCGGGAACATGGAGTAATTCCTTAATCAAGGCACGTGCCTGGTCGCAAACAGCCACGAACTGTTTGCTGCGGTGTGAAATTTCCATTAGCGAGAGGCCTGTGCCTTCGAAATTAAGAATGGCATCTGCGGTCTGCCTAATAGTGTACTCACTCAGGATAGATGGTCCTGCATAGAAATTATGCTTTTTCATAGGAAAATATATAAAATGAATCGAAGCTTAGAAAAACGCCGCGAAATTAGTGATTTATTTTCTTACGACAAGAGTTTAGTTTTATTTATTTAGTTTGTATTTTTGTGATTCCCGTTTTATCACCGACAAGTAACTTACGCAAATGGCTAGACCTCTGGCAGAAAGAATGCGTCCTCTGACTTTGGATGACTATGCCGGCCAAAAACACCTGGTTGGCGAAGGGGCCATTTTACGAAAAATGATCGATTCGGGCACTTTGTCGTCTTTTATTCTCTGGGGACCTCCCGGTGTGGGCAAGACCACTCTGGCCAGCATAATAGCCTATAAACTGGAATGCCCTTTTTACAGCCTGAGCGCCGTCAACGCAGGAGTAAAAGACGTACGTGAACTCATCGAAACAGCCAAAAACAACCGCTTGTTTCAACAAAAACCTCCCATACTTTTCATCGACGAAATACACCGCTTCAGTAAATCTCAGCAAGATTCCCTGCTGGCTGCCGTCGAAAAGGGTATTGTTACCCTGATTGGAGCTACCACCGAAAATCCCTCGTTCGAGGTCGTCACTCCCCTGCTGTCGCGCTGCCAGGTCTATGTGTTAAAACCTCTCGAGGAACAGGATTTGCAAGAATTACTCGACAGAGCCCTCAGCAAAGACCCGGAACTAAAAAAACGCCGGATTTTGGTCGAGGAGAGCGGCCAACTGTTTCGT
>Ga0255343_1000941_pt1 | contig 42278 bp, 27 predicted proteins | sample wastewater_treat_4_FD_192413 | JGI IMG/M metagenome (GOLD analysis project Ga0255343, IMG submission 192413) | Wastewater microbial communities from Lulu Island WWTP, Vancouver, Canada - plant16 | ecosystem: Engineered > WWTP > Wastewater > Unclassified | place: Canada: Vancouver, British... | reverse complement strand
CCGCCGCGCCCGCCGCTACCACCCGCGCTCCGCGATGCCTTATACCACGAAATCCGCGCGCTCAAGCAGCAGCATAACGCCGTCATCCTCGCCCACAACTACCAGGTCCCGGAGATTCAAGACATCGCGGATTATGTGGGGGATTCGCTCGGGCTGGCGCAACAGGCGGCTCAGACCGCAGCGGATGTCATCGTGTTCTGCGGCGTGCATTTCATGGCCGAGACGGCGAAAATTTTGAACCCGGACAAGACGGTCGTGCTCCCGGACAAGGACGCTGGCTGTTCGCTCGAAGAAAGTTGTCCCGCCGATCAACTGGCGGCGTTACAGCAGACCAATCCGAACTTTTGGACCATCGCCTACATCAACTGTTCCGCAGCGGTGAAAGCGCTCAGCGACGTGATTGTCACCAGCGGCAACGCGGAAGCCATTGTCCGGGCCGCCCCCGCCGACCGGGATTTGCTCTTCGTGCCCGATGAAAATCTGGGTCAATGGGTGATGGAACAAACCGGGCGCCCCATGACCCTCTGGAAGGGCGATTGCTACGTCCACGTCGCGTTTCGGCGCGACAGCGTGCTCCAGCTCCGCGAGAAATTTCCCGCCGCCAAAGTGGTCGTGCATCCGGAGGCCTTACGCGAAGTGCGCGACCTTGCGGACGCGGTTTGCTCCACGGAAAAAATGATCGGCTACTGCCGGACCAGTCCGGCGACGCAATTCATCATTGTCACCGAAGCGGGCATCATCCACCGGCTGCAAAAGGAGTGTCCCGGCAAGCAATTCATCGCCGCCCCCGTGTTCGACGTGATGCATCTGCCCAGCGACAACTGCCGCTGCAGTGAATGTAAATTCATGAAGTTGAACACCCTCGAGAAAGTGCGCGACTGCCTGAAAAATCTCGCGCCCCGCATCGAACTGCCCGCAGCCATTATCGAACGCGCCCGCCTTCCCATCCAACGTATGTTGGACATTTCGGGGCGGCGTTGATCCGCCCGGCGTCCGCCGCGAAAAGACGCGGGAAGACAAGCGGAGAGGCCTCCATTTTATCTGCTCTCCGGTGAGATCGGCAGTGCCGCGACCGGTCCGCAAACTTGCCAGCGCCCCGTGTTCTTTGGCTTAATGCGCGCCGTCCAAATGAGTTCACGCAAGACGAAGCACGATGCAAAACAACCCGAACTGCCGATGGCGGCGGCGGCGGCCCTGCCCACCGGGCCAGTCCCGCTTCCGCGTCCGCGCAAAGGACGCGCGGCCCGGGCGCGGAACGGTCTCGCGGAACATATCATCGCCGAACCCATCGAAGCCGCCGCGGCGCGGCCCTTTGATCCCCGGCAGGTCCAGGCCGGGCTGCATCGTCGCGTGGACCGCGGCTTCCTGGATTACGCCAGCTATGTCATCCGCGACCGGGCCATTCCCAATCTGGCGGACGGATTGAAGCCGGTGCAACGGCGTATCCTCTGGGCGTTGCATTTGGGCGACGACGGACGTTTTACCAAAGTGGCCAACGTCGTGGGGGACACCATGAAGTTCCACCCGCACGGCGACGCCTCCATTGGCGATGCGCTCGTGGTGCTGGCCAACAAGCGGTATCTGATCGAAGGCCAGGGTAATTTCGGCAATCCGCACACGGGCGATCCCGCGGCCGCGCCCCGCTACATTGAATGCCGCCTAACCGCGCTGGCGCGGGCGGAGTTGTTCAACGACGAGATCACCGCGTTCGTGCCCAGCTACGACGGCCGCAATCCGGAACCCGTCACGCTGCCGTGCAAACTGCCGCTCACGCTGCTGCTCGGCGCGGAAGGCATCGCGGTCGGATTGAGCGCGCGCATTTTGCCGCACAATTTCGTCGAACTGCTCGAAGCCCAGATCGCCATTCTCAAAAAACAGCCGTTCAAATGCCTGCCGGACTTCCCCACCGGCGGCCTCATGGACGCCCGGGATTACCAGGACGGCAGGGGCAGCGTGAAGGTCCGCGCCCGGCTCAAGGCGCGCGACGACACCACCGTGACCATCACGGAAATTCCGCCCACGACCACCACCGAATCGCTGATCGCCTCCATCGAGGCCGCGATGAAGAAGGGCAAGCTCAAGGTCAAATCGCTCAGCGATTACACCGCGGAGAAGGTCGAGATCGAAATCAAGTGTCCCAGCGGCGTGACCGCCGGTCAGTTGATGGATGCCTTGTATGCCTTCACCGATTGCGAGGTGACGATTGCCAGCCGTATCGTGGTCATCAAGGACAACCGGCCTGTGGAACTGACGGTGAGCGAGGTCTTGCGCGAGAACACCGCGCAACTGCTGGCCCTGCTCCGGCAGGAACTCACGCTGCGCGAGCAGAAGCTGCAGGACGAACTCCATTTCCGCACGCTGGAACGCATCTTCATCGAGGAACGCCTCTACAAACAAATCGAGAAATGCCGGACCGCCGAGGCGGTGCAGGCGGCGGTGGTCAAGGGGTTCCAGCCGTTTGCTCGGGAACTGCGCCAGCCGTTGACGGAGGCGGACGTGGAACGGCTGTTGCAGGTGCGCATCCGCCGGATTTCGCTGTTTGACATCCAGCAGCACCGCGCGGCGATGGACCGGGCCAAGGCCGATCTGGCCCGGACGCGCCAGGAACTCAAACACCTCACGAAATACGCCATCGCCCATCTCGAGGCGTTGTTGAAGACATACGGCGCGCAATACCCCCGCCTGACGACCAAGTCCGCCCGGCACGAAGAGGTGGACCTGAAAGCGGCGGCGTTCAAGGCGTTCAAGGTCAGCTACGATCGGAAGAGCGGGTATGTGGGACACCGGGTCAACGGCGACGAATTCAAATTGGAATGCACCAAGTTCGACAAGGTCCTGCTGGTCTTCAAGGACGGCACCTACAAGGTCACGGAGCTGCCGGAGAAATTGTTTGTGGGGCCGGAGTTGTTTTACTGCGGGCTGCCCGACCGCGAGCAAATTTTCACCTGCGCCTACACCGACCGCAAAGCCAGCTACCTCAAGCGGTTCAAGTTTGGCGGCGCCATTTTGAACAAGGCCTATCTCTGCATTCCGGAAAAATCGCGCCTCCGTTTTTTCACTCCCGGCACGCCGCCGGTGCTTTACGTGCGCTACAAACCGGCCCCGCACCAGAAGATCAACCAGCAAACCTGCGACCCGGCCAAAATTGACGTGAAATCGCCGAAAACACGGGGCCGGCAGATTTCCATCAAGGATGTTTCCTCCATCACCCCCGCTCCGACCCGCGGTTGGGATCCGGAAGCCACCACCACGGAAATCGTGTTTGTGTAGCCCTGCCCCGGGGGCCTTGCCCATTCCGGGCCGGCAGCCCAGAGGCAAGCCGGCCGTGGCGGCACCGCGCAACCCGGCGCGCACAACGCAAGGGAGTGCCATAAAAAACCAGGCACCGGGGTCACCGAGGCCTGGTTCTCGAATGAAGGAAAACGCGTTTACCGGCGTATCACGCGATAAAAACCCTTGGTCCCGGTCGCCTCGGTATCCTTAAGCGTCTGCGGCTCGCCGTCTCCCCAGGCTTCCGCTACCGGCCACCAGGAATGGTCCAACAAGGAAGTAGATTTTAGCAGCTCATAAACCGCCCCCGACTCGGTTTGAATCTGCACGGAAAACTCGCCGGTCCCCGGATTAAAAGCCGGAGGCTCCGTAATTTCCGGCGGGGCGGACACAGACACAGGTGCCGGGCTCACAAAGAAATTGATGTTACTCACAACGGTATTGGCGGGCACCGTAACCGCCTGGGCCTGGTCAATCGTGGCGGCGTTTGGATACCACTGCGGTTCAACGAGCGGATTACCCTCCCAATCCAGTGCCATCCAGCGCAACTTATAGACCCCGGGCTCAAGGTGCGGCACGGTATAGCGATTATCCCTTTCCCAAATTTCCCGTTCGAACAATTTCACTCCTGAAGTGGCATCGTAAAATTCAAGCGTGCCTTCAATGCCGTGCCCGTGACCGTGCATCTCGCTCTTGAGTTGGTTCACCAAGCCGCGAATCAGCCCCGTGGTAGGAGCGTTGACCACCTGCAGCTTGCGATAGGCGGTGGCCGATCCCCCATCCATGGTGCCCCCGCCATAAAACAAATACTCTCCCGGTTTGGTCGCCTCACCCAGGATGAACATATCCGTATAGGATTTATTCCCGCTTCCCCAGCCTCCCCCAACGGTGGTCACGCCAAATGATATCTGCCCCCAATTCGCCCGCGACATGGCCCCGCTCGCCACAAAGGTGAAGGCGTTGGTGATGTCCGGGGCATTGCTCATGGGGTTGAGCAGGAAGTCCGCACTGACGATGGAGGGATGGGCCGGGATCGTGGCGCTAACGGAGGCGGTCCAATCACTGCCATTGGGGGCGGTCAGCGTCAGCACAGCGGCGCCGCTTGCCTGCACCAACAGACTGTAGCCCCCCCACGGGGCCGGATCCAAATAAACGTCCAACGCGCTGGGGTTCGAGCTGGTCATCGGCAGCCAGGGCAATTCCCCGGTAATTTCATTCTCTGCCGTATCAAAAATCTGAACAACCACCTGCGCGGAGGTTTGGCGGGTAAAATGAGCGCCCTCCAGCGGAAGAGGGTCACTGGTCAGATAGTAGCTCATTTCCACCCGGCCGATCTGACGCAGATCAATTTCAAACGTGGTCGTCCGGGGCTGTAAGCCTCCGCCCGTAGCTTCGACGGTGATTTGATGCATTCCCGCCGATAACCCGGCGGTGTCAAACGTCAATTGGGTGCCGCCCCTGCCGTAGATCACATTGGTGGAGAGTTGGGCGACGCCACTGCCGTATCCCGTCACCGTAAACGTAATGCCTTCCGCCGGCGCGAAGTTGTTTTCGAAATTGGCAAAGACGGCGATGGATAGTTGCTGTCCCAGCACCGCCAAGACCTTGGCGGGTTTGGTCGCCAGCGTGTAATGCGGACTGGTAATCGTCACCCGACGCGGCTGCCACGAACGCACTCCCGCCGCCTCCACCGTCAGCGGGCCGCCAACGCAAGGATCATTGACCTCAACCACAATCTCCGTATCGCTCCACGATTGGATGGTCAGACCGTTGGGGCTGCCGCTCAGCAGAACCCGTCCGCCCGTTCCGAAGTGGCGGCCCTGAATGACGAGATTTTGACCATAGGCCACCGTCGGCGTCACCGCCTCCAGCTCCGGCACCGGCGCGCCGGCGGTCGGCGTGGATACCTTGACGTTGTCGGCATAAAAATAATCATCCGTCTCAATGGCCAGGCTCACGCCCACCAGCTTGCTCATGCCCGCCGCGGGCGTGTGGGTCGTGGTGAACGTCGTCCAGTCCGTGCCGATTTCGTTATCGTCCGGGTTGATAACCCGCACGCGATGGCGCGCCGCCGCCGTATCGAGGAATTCGAGATAGACGGCCACGGAGCGGGGACCGGCGTCATGCTGCCACGAAGCCTTGAGATCCACGGAAACCTCCACCGTATCCCCCGCCTTCAACGGCACATTCAGTGGCTGGTTTAAGACCGGTCCCCGGTAATCGAAAGCCATATTCCAAGGCCGGAGCGCCGCCGCCCCCAGTGCCGCATCATAGGGGAAAAGATCCGCCAGCGCCTCAGGAATTTCCCAACCGACCAAGACCTCGTCAAAACCGCCATTCCGGACGACATCAACCGCGGACGTGGACACGGCCTGGCAGACCAGTCCGGCGAGAAGGATATGGAGAATGCTTTTTTTACTCATAATGTTGTTTTAATCCCGATGAATGATTCCATGTTCTGCTGGGCGGATACTGATGGAAACAACCGGTCCGCCGCAAGCAAATTTATTCTTCGCCAAACCGCTGCGTTCCCGGAGCGGGCTGGACCGGCATGGGGAGCGCCTCATCCGCCGTCATTCAACCGAAATCCGCCGGCTCCGGCGTCAAGGCGCCACTCGATACGGCAAGTGATGCTCAAGGGCGTAGGACGCTGCGATAGTAGCGTTGGTCAGTTAAATACGACTGCGTGTCCAGAAATTCCCAAGTGTCGGTGTCGCCCTCGCCATTGGTGCGATCAACCCACTCGTGTAAATTGGTCGAAGTTTGCAGCGTAAAGCGCAAGCCCGCCACGCCGCTCGCGCGGATTTGCCATGATTGATTTCCGATGAGGACAGGTGTCGCCAAGCTGATGCTGGGCTGCGCCACCCAACGCGCAATGCTGGCAGCGGCTTTGTTGCCCGCGGCTGGGAAGAGGCCGCCCACCCACAAAGCGTTGCCCTGCCATGCCAAAGCTCGCACTTGAGGCGCAGCGCCGATACCCCAGCGGCGCAGGCCGGAACCCAGTCGGGTCCAGTTCGTCCCATCAAATCGCGCCAAGGCGGCGATGTCTTGCCCCCCGGCATTGGTGAACAAGCCGACGACGTAAAGCTGCCCATCCCGCATTGCCATGGCCATGATCGCCGTAGCGGAGGCCAGCACCCCATCGTGCGGTGGCGTGCCGACCGGATGCCATTGCACCCCATCCCAACGCGCCAGATTGTTGACCGCCACTCCGCCCGCTGTGGAGAAACGTCCACCCGCAAAAACATTGGTTCCATCCACAACGATTGCCGTCACCGTAACGCCGGTTGCGCCGTCCACGCCGCTGCCCAGGTTTGCCCATTGCCCATTTTTCCAAACGGCGATCCGGTTGGCCGCCTGACCGTCAACATTGGTGAAGGCGCCTCCGACATAGAGATTGCCGTCCGCCCAGGTGAGTGAATGGATCCGCCCTTTCAGTTCCCCGCCCAACACGGTCCATTGGTGACCATCCCACTGTTTCACGTGGGTGTTCGCGGTCGGAAGTGGCGGAGCGTCGGTGTCACCGACAAACAGATTGGTCCCGTCGCCGGTCATGGCGCCGATGTCGCCGCTCGTAATGCCGCCCACGGCCTGCCATTGGTTGCCATCCCAGCGGGCCAGGTTATGCACCGTGGCGCCGCCCGCGTTGGTAAATCCACCAGCCGCAAACAATTGTCCGTTTTGCAAGACGAGACTCCGAATCACGGGAGATCCGCCAACGTTCGTAAAGTCCCCGCCTAATTTCGTCCAAGCGTTGGATTTCAATTGCCAGACAGCGCGACCGCTTGCCCCATACGGTTCGGAGTAAACTCCGCCAACGAACAGCGCCTGTTCGTCCGCCGCCATCGAAAAAATGCTCAGAAACCCATCCATCAGTGCGAGACTGTTCGTGACCACCACCGGCTGCCATTGCGTTCCGTTCCACTCGGCGACGTGCCCGGCCCGTTGTCCATGCACCGAGAAGAAATAGCCGACGGCAAACAAACGTCCATCATCCGTGAGACATAAATGGATCGGTATTTCGGGTTTCGCCTCCGGCCAGGCGTCCGCATCAGTGGGCTGCCAAGTCGCGCCGTCCCAACGCGCCACACCACGCATTGGGGTGTTTCCGCTTTGTTTGAAATTGCCGACCGCAAAAAAGTCGTCCGCCATGGAGAACAAATCATCCGGTGCTTGATCAAACCCGTCGCCCACCGGCCACCAATTTTCACCATCCCACCGTGCCAGATTGTTGGCGGCCACGCCGCCGATGCGGGTGAACGAGCCACTGCCGTAGAGTTCTCCGGCGTGAATGACGAGGGCGCGAAAAGTTCGATTGGTCAATCCGGGTAAAGCCTGCCAGACGTCACCGTTCCAATACGCATTATACGAAATCGGCGTGTCGGCAATGGCGCTGAAACTGCCGGATATGAAAACGGTGCCATCGCGCACGGCAATGCACCCGACACCAGCATCAGCGCGAATGCGACTGTCGCAAGTCTCCCAACTGCTGCCGTCCCAGTGCGCGACACCGTAGGCGTTCGTATCGCCCGTGAAGCGAAGGTTTCCTGCGACGAACAAACCCTCATCATCCACCACAAGCCGGCTCACCCGCGCCGCCGCAATGCCGGGCAAGGCGCTCCAATTTGTGCCGTTCCAGCGGGCCAAGCCGGGCAGCCAGGTGTCACCCGAACGCACGAAATTTCCGCCGGCATAAAGCACCTTCTCCCAGCTTGCCAAAGACGTCACCACCGGAAGGATGGCGTTGCTATTGGATAATCCTTCGCCCACCGGGTGCCAGTTCGTTCCATCCCAACGCGCCACGCCAGGCGCAAAGCTGGCACCCGCCGCCTGGAAATTACCGCCCACGTAAAGTTCGCCATGGTGCCACACCGCTGCGAGCGCGCCTTCATCCAAAGCCGGGCGGCCAAAGCGAAAATCCCATTGTGCGTCGGTCCCGTCCTCTGCCCAGGCAAGACACCTCAGCGCACTCGCGAGCAACCCCACTGCCAGCCGAGCGTTCATTGTTAGATACCCATAAACCACAAATGCCCGCATTTCAAGACTGCATCCCGGGAGCCATAGCACGGCCACCAGCAGGCATTTTCAACCCTCGCTCAGATAAATCGCCTTCAAATACTCCGCTTCTTTGAAGCCGGCCGGATGGTCCGGTGGATGCCGGGTGGTCCGCAACCCGGTGAAACGCCGTCCTGTTTCCGCCGCGCCCTGCCAGACGGAGCGAAAGAATTCCTCCGCGCTCACGTGCGCCGAACACGAGCAGGCCAGCAAGAGCCCACCGGGTGAAAGCCGGGCGGCCCCCAGTTTCGCCAAACGGGCATACGCCCGGATGGCTCCGGGACGTTCCACCTCGCGCTTCGCCAGCGACGGCGGATCGAGTATGATTAAATCAAACTGGCGTCGAGGATTCGCTGCCAGCCAGGCAAAGGCGTCGGCTTGAACCAGTTCATGCGGGCAGGCGGCCACCGCCGGCTCCAGTTGGTTCAGGTCGAAATTACGGCTGGCCGCTTCAAGCGCATGCGCACTGATGTCCAGATCGGCAACCGACCTGGCGCCACCGCGCGCCGCGTAAAGCGAAAAGCCGCCGGAAAAACTGAAAGCGTTCAGTACGCTGCGACCCCGCGCCAGTGTTTCCACCAACCGCCGGTTTTCGCGTTGATCCAGAAAAAATCCAGTCTTCTGTCCGTGCAACACATCGGCCTCGAACCACAGCCCGTTTTCCAGGAAAGTCGGCTGCTTCCTCGGTTTGCTTCCGAACAACATCCGACCGTCCTGCAGGTCGTGGCGGTGGCCGCCCGCGGCCAGATGGGCGGATGAAGCTTCATCCGCTGGTTGCCGCGAACGGAGGCGATCGGGCCCGCGTGGCCGGCGTGATTCGCTGGTGCGTTGAACATTGCGGCTGGTTCGCAGCACGATTCGCTCCGGTCTGAGTCTGGTCCGGATCAATGTCGCAATTTCCTTCAAGCCTGGCAGCCATGCCGCCGTGTAGATCTTCAGCACCAGCGCCGCGCCATAACGATCCAGCACCAGCCCGGGCCAGCCATCACTCTCGCCATTGATGAGGCGGTATCCGGTCGTGCGCGCGTCGAACAGTTCCGCACGCCGTCCCACGGCCGCCGCCAGGCGCGCCGTCCACCATGCCGGATCAATTGTTTGCGGTTTGCCGCGGTGAAGCACGCGCACGCGAATGGGCGAATCTGCATCAAACAAGCCCACGGCCAGGAACTTGTTGTGGCGGTCGTAGATCACGGCCAGTTCACCCGTGAAACCGTTCCGGTTTTGTTCGCGAACGCTCTCCGCAAACACCCACGGATGCCCGGCGCGCACCCGGGCTTCCGCCGCGGTCGTGATGTGCAAACGCAGCCGGGTGGTAACTTCCGGGGTTCTTGATTTTTCTGCGTTGTGACCCATGCTGAGCCGGTGTCAGAAAAGCAGTCCCCGCAGATTCTTGTGCTCGGCGCCGGCTTCGGCGGCCTGGCCTTTTGCCGGCATTTCCGGCATCCGGGGGCGAGAGTGACGGTGGTGGATCGAACCAATCATCATCTGTTTCAACCGCTGCTCTACCAGGTGGCGGCCGCCGTCTGGAAATTACCGCCCACGTAAAGTTCGCCATGGTGCCACACCGCTGCGAGCGCGCCTTCATCCAAAGCCGGGCGGCCAAAGCGAAAATCCCATTGTGCGTCAGCCCCGTCGTCCGCCCAGGCAAGACACCCCAGCACACTCGCGAGCAACCCCACTGCCAGTCGCGCATTCATCGCTCGAAGAGTAAGCCTCCCCCAATTTCTTTTCCAGCTTTTGAGCGGCGATTATTCTGATTCAAAGGCCATCCAAGCGCCACTCTGCCCGACTGCATGGGAGTGCTTCAGGGGAGGAAAACGGCAAGCGGTTTCTGGTGCTTTTCCCGGCCGGCGCGGCTTGGTTGACGCCCGCTGAAATCAGGCGGACCAGGAGGAAGCTTGACGTATTTCCGGGGCGGTGGTAAATAAAACTCAGTCATCCTGTGCCGGATGGCACGGTCCAAACTCAGTACGGGATTCCCCGGCGATGTTCGCCGCCTTTGCTGTGGGAAGAACGATACCAGCGGCGAAAATGTTCTGGAAGGAACGATATGAAGCGCGCGTTGCATTACACTCTTGCCGGCTTGTTCTTGGGCGGCGTCAGCCTGAACTTTCTCGGCGGCTCATCCGCCTTGGCCGCTTCCTGGCCGCAACGCCAGCGTGATTCGCAAAATACCGGACGCGCCGATTTTACCGTGCCCGCCAATCGCCAAGGCGCGAACTTTTTCGCTGCGCTTCGCTGGCAAAAACGGGCGCCGAACTCACCCAACGAAGGCAATCTCTCCGCCAGTTCCATGGTGTTTTTCGACGGCGTCGGCCCCGATGGAGCGGACTTGGTGGTCAGCGGTTACCATTGGCCGAAGGGCGTGCAGGCGATGGAGCGGCATACGGGACAATTTCTCTGGAACGGCAATCCCGATGGCGGGGAGTCCATCGGCGGGAATACCCCCGCTTTCTCCCCCGATGGGCAGACGGTTTACGTGATAAACGACGACACGGAGCATCCCTTGATGGCGTTTGCCGCAGACAACGGACCGTCCAGTTACTGGCACAACGGCGCGGATCCGGGTTGGAAAAAGTTGAGTTCCTTTTCGCCCAAGGTGGCGCCGGATGGCCGGATCTTTGCCAACCAATGGAATGACCGGCCCAGCGCCGGCACCGATTCCGGATCCGCCATCACGGTCACTTGGGAAGCGGCCACGCGCCTTTGCACCTGTTACAGTCGCGTGGCCATTCATCCGGCGGGAGGCAAAATCCACGTTTTGGCCACCGGGCGCTGTGGTTGGTTGGGAGATTTCGACGGTGACACTGGGGCGGAATTATGGCACGTGGACTTTGGTGGATTCACCGATGGCGATCCCACGGTGGACCCGGTTACCGGGCGGGTTTATCTGCCCGTCGGCGATGGTAGCATCCGGATTGTCGGCGTGGATCTGCAAGGCGCGCCGCTCTGGAGTCAGTTGGCCATGCCCGTCCACACTTACACCGCAGGAGTTAATCATCCCGAACGCGCCCAGAGCAGCGGCTGCCTCGCGCATGACGGGCAGACTTATTATTTCCAAACCGTGAACCCGGATGGTCTCGGGCAACTTTACGCCATCCACACGGCCGATGGCACCGTAAAATGGGCTTACCCCACCGGCAGCAAAGGCTGGGAACACACCATGTCCGCACCGATCGTCACCCCCAACGGCGTGCTGGTCGTCGGCAACAATCAAGGCGGCGTCTATTTCGCGCTGCGCGATGACGGCACGAACGCCACACTCTTGGACACGCTGGAAGTGGCCGCTGGGGGTACAGCCTTCAGTTCGGCCACGCTGGCGTCGGACGGACTGCTCTACCTGCCCGCCCGCCTCCCTTGGACGCAAGGCAACGGCGATGGCGAAACGCCGACGTTCCAAGTGCAAAACCTTTTCAACGCCTTCGACCTGAACGCCGTGCCGGACATCCCGCTTCCCTCGCCCGCCGGCCAGACCGGGCGCGCGTTGAACGCCGCCGTCCAGTTGCGCTGGCAGGCGGTATCCGATCCGGCGGGACTTTTTTCGCACTACGCCATCTATCGCGCCAACGCCCCGTTCACTTCCCTCGACGGCCTGACGCCGGTGATGACGATTCCGGATCGGCTGACGACGAATCACCTCGATACCCCGCTGGTGAACGGGCAGGTCTATTACTACTTTATCGCCAGCATTCCGACGGCGGGCACGGGGCCGACGACCGTCCAATCCATTGGCGGCTACCGGCCCGTGGATGAAACGGATTTGCAAGTGGTCAGCATCTCGCGCACCCCGCGTTTTCCCCGTTATGCGGCGGAATACACGACCTATCAAATCACGGAGCCGTCCGGCTTCGGCCCCTACATTTTCAGCGCCGCGACCGGTCTGGGGCAGGACCAAACGCCCGACATGCCGCGCTGGCCGGCCACCAATGATCCCGTGACCTATACCGCTACGATTCGCAACCGCGGCGGGAATTCTTGGACGAACGCCGTCACGGGGGTCTGGCAGTGGGACGACGTTCCGGTTCAGACCAACAGCCACGCCGGTCCGCTGGCGCCGGACGGGATCCTCACGTTCACGCTGGTGCGCCCGTGGGACGGCGCCATGCACGAAATCTGTTTTTCCCTGTCGGGTGCCGACGCGCGGCCCGCCAATAACACGGTGACCATTTACAGCAAGTCGGTGGGGTTCTTGAGCTTCGTGGACCAGTCTTATTACGACAGTTTCACGTTGCAGAGCACCAATTATCCAGACGCGGCCACGGATGACTTGATTGACTGGATCCAACGGCACATGACACGCTTCAATGCCATGTTCGCCGCGGCCGGCAGCACGAAGAGGGTGCATTACGACTGGCTGGAACTGTTGCCCGATTCCGCGCCCGATCCGGCGGTGAACAATATCGAGTTCGCCATCTTTCCCTTCCGCTTTTACGCTTGGGAGGCGCCCTCCAGCTATCGCAACTCCGGCTACTACCGCCCGGAGGAAGACATTGATTATGGTTACCTCCACGAAATGGGACATCAACTGGGCTTGATTGATTTGTATCAAATGGACCTTAGTCCGGAGCGGAATCAGGTGAGCGGCCTGGGTTACACGGCGCCCGATTGTCTGATGCGCGGATGCAGCCCCTTCCTCTCCACGCACAGCGCGCTGGCCATGAGCCTTTGGCAGGATCAGGCGCATGGTTACTACGGCCAATATCTTTACCGCATCCCAACGGAGGTGCGGATGCGCTTTGTCTCGCGTGCGGGTCAACCGCTCCAAAACGCCACAGTAAAAATGTATCAACTGGAGGAGCGCCCCGGCGTGGGCCATTTGATCACCCCGCAAATTAAGGCCCAAGGGATGACCGACCAGGATGGCATCTTCGTGCTCCCCAATGTGCCGGTGGACCCGGACAAAGTGCCGCCGCTGCCCACCGGCGACGTGCTCCACGCCAATCCCTTCGGTTACGTCGCGGTCATCGGCGCGAATGGTCTACTGCACTTCCGCGTCGAGCACGAGGGCATGGTGGATTACGCCTGGCTCGACATCACCGAACCGAACGTCGCCTATTATCAGGGGCAGACGAACCAGGCCACCTTCGAGCGCGAATTAAATCTGGGCGGTCCCCTGCAGCGTTTCCCGCCGGTCGAACTCACCGAAAACAATGCCGCGCATTGGGCCGCTTGGGCGGCGGGCGGCGCGGCGGGCGCCACCACCGCTACCGATGACGCGGCGCATAAGCAGGTCGGGCAAACCTCGCTGAAGTTCGTCACGGACGGCGGGGCCGACACCTATGTGCGCTATCCCGGCGCGTTCAAAGCGCAATGGGATTTGACGGGTGTGCAAACATTGAAAGTGCGTTTTTTTGCGCAGAACCCCAATCTCGGCTTCCAAGAGGGCAGCCCTTGGATTCGCCTTTGGGATCAGGAAGGCAATTATTTCCAGTATCAGTATTACATTGACGGTGCGCCGGCGGACATCCTCAACGACGCACTGGAACAATGGTGCGCCTACTCGATTCCGCTCGACGCTGCACCAACCACCGTTACCGGCTGGCGTCGCACCGCGTTCGGCGCGCCGGACCTGAGCCGGATCGCCGCACTGGAAATTCATGCGGATACGTGGGGCACCGGCTTTACACTTTGGATTGACGGGGTCAGTTTCGCTCCAACCCCGGCGCCGACAATGTCCCTGACGCCGGCGCCCGGTGGATTGAACTTGTGCTGGCCGGCAACCTACCCGGTGCCCGTATTGGAGGTGGCGGAAAAAGTGACGGGGCCGTATCTCCCGCTGCCGGTGACGCCTGTTGAAGCGGACGGAGTGGCGTCCGTCACGCTGCCCACGGCGGACGGCGAACGCTATTTCCGCCTGCGAATGCCGTGACGCAACCGGCGCCTCCGCCCCAGGATTTTATTTCGCGGCAGCGTTTCCGCTTCACTTCCGAAAGCGGATCGCGCCGAGGCGATTCCATAAAGCCGACAGGTTGATATTTTCAACTGCCAACCAACTCGCACATCCGCGATGGCGCGCTAGGACACTGGCAATGATCGGCGCGATCATGATACGATTCATTCCATGAACAATCGTTTGCCTTCGCGTTTGTGGGTATCGCTCGCCGTGGTGGTGTTGTCCGCCGGATTGGGCGTGGATGCGGCCGACGCGCCCGCCGAGGCGGGCTTCCAACCCTTGTTTCCTGAAGACGGCATTCCGGCGGGCTGGACGGTGCGGGCGTGGGATGACGTGAGCAAACCCGCTCCCAACGGTGCGGTGTGGAAGGTTGAGGAGGGCGTCTTGCATGGTGGCGAGCCGCGCGGATCGTGGCTGCTGAGCGAGCGGGAATATGGCGATTTCATCCTCGAGTTTGAATTCAAGCTCGGCCCCACCGGCAACAGCGGACTGGCGTTGCGGGCGCCGTTGCAAGGTGATCCGGCGTTTGACGGCATGGAATTGCAGATGGCTGATTTGCGGTACAACCGGCAGGCAAAGGATTCCGAGCTGACGGGCGGTCTCTATCGCGCGATCGCGCCAAGTAAACAGGTTTACCAACCCACCAAGTGGAACCGGTATGAAGTCACTTTGAAAGGAAGCCACCTAAAGGTCGTGCTCAATGGAGAAGTGATTCAGGACCTGGACCTCGCCAAGCAAAACCAGGAAGTCAAACGCCACGATGGCACATTGGCCCCGCCGATCAAAGATCGCCCCCGCCAGGGGCATATCGGTTTCCAGGAACTCAGCCGAGGCGGGGATCACGTCCTCATCCGCAACGCCCGAATCAAGGTGCTGGATTGAAATCCCCCAACGGAAGCTAGCTCCGTCCGCGCCAAGCATGCGCACCAATTGGAGCCAGCGTTGCGGCCTGCTCGCCCTGACCCGCGCCGGCACGTCATGGCCAACGGAGTGCAATTCGCCCAATCCGACCGCGACAACGCGGCGGACGAGGTCTACAAAAATCACTCGAAACTTGAGACGGGATCGGATGCCGACCGATGGCCGATCCGGGCTTGGAAGTCATCTCATCAATGCGTGTCGCCGACCAAAAGTCTGAAAAACGAATCCGCCGATGACGCAGATTGCGCAGGTTTTTTCCGGTGCCCACCGGCGTAAATCGGCGCCATCTTCGGACTAAAGGATTTATGAGATGGCTTCCCGTATCCGCCGCCCCGGCAACGGAAAACTCCTTGTCATTTTTTTCACCGAAACCAATCATGACCCAGTGAATTTTCCCAAGTATTGGGCCAAAGGCGAGTGCGGCTACCTTCAGGCTTGGCACTGGTCGTCGAACAGTCTGGCGCAGGCCCAAGCGCTGGCCAATCAAGCGGCCCAACGGTTGGCCGAGCGCTTTCGCGCGGGCAATTTCCCGCCCCAGCACGGCGGTTACTATCCTGATCGTCCATTCCGCGAGCCGGTGTTGCACGAAATCAAAGACGCCGCGGATGAAGTGAGCGCGGTGGTTACGCGCAATTCATACGGCTGTCAGGTGTTGAACACGGCGCGCATCATGTTCGTTGACGTGGATTTGCCCGAACCGAAACCGGCCGGTGGCTTTCTCAAACGACTTTTCGGTAGTCCCACACCAGCCCCCAAAGCCTCCGCCGATAACGCGCTGGCCAAGGTGGAAATGTGGACGCGGCAACGACCGGATTGGGGCTGGCGGATTTACCGCACGCGTGCCGGGTTGCGCTTGCTGGCAACGCATGGATTGATCGCACCGGAATCTTCGGAAGCCGATGGCGTCTTCGAGGCGATGGATGCCGATCCGCTCTATCGCCGACTTTGTCAAACGCAGAAATGTTATCGGGCGCGCCTGACGCCAAAGCCGTGGCGTTGCGGGGTGACCATGAAACCGGAACGCTGGCCGTTCGCCGATGAGAAGCGCGAAAAACGCTTCCAGCGCTGGCTGACGAATTACGAGAATTCCGCCGCCCATTGGGCCGCGTGCCAATTCATTCGCCGACTCGGGAATCCGACGGTACACCCGGAAGTCCAATCCATCATCAAACTCCACGATGCCGCGACCCGGGCGGAAGCCGATCTGAAGCTGGCTTGATCGTTAAATCGCGTCGGCGCGAATCGTCGGTCACCGCAGAATTGTGACTGATCCAAGGTCACTCCCCGCCGGTCGCAGGTCATTTCTTGGAATCTTTCAAAAAGCCCATCGAGTTCGCTGAGCAGCGGATCAACTGGGGCCTTGATAATGCACAACCGTAACTTGGTTGGAGTGATGCGATACTCACGCGGCATCGCCTGATCCAGAGGATGCAGCCCCCCGCAAGCATCTTCAACATTGCGCGTTATCCCGCTCCAAGGTTAGGCTGCGCCGGTAATTCGTGCGCAACACGTCTCAGCCGGAACGATGCAATTGGTCCAGGTGGAACGGCCAACCTGGCCGTTCTGGGCGGCAACCTGCCGCCCAGCCGAGCGCACGGAGATCGCACACCATCGGGTTCGCACTCTTTGGGTTCAACTATCGGGCTGGTAGCCCGACAGAACAGGCCAGTGGCCCGTTCCACTCAAACTCCAATCGAATCGTTCCGCCTCAGATGCCAAAGACAACGCTACACCGCCACTGGACGCGCTGGGTCCTGTTGCCCTTGATCCTCGTCGGGGCTCACGCGTTGGCCGCCCCTGGCTTGTCAGCCAATGAGCAGGGGGAGTTGCTGCTGCGCGGAGTTCCGTTTTGCGGCATTGGCGTAAATTACTACGACGCGTTCGTGCGCATCTTGGAACAGTCCCCACAAACCAATTACGCCGCCGGGTTCCGGGAATTGGCGGCGCGGGGCATTCCCTTTGCCCGCTTTTCCGCCGGCGGCTACTGGCCCGTGCACTGGCAACTTTATCAGACGAACCCGGCGGCCCACTTCGCCCGGTTGGATACGGTGATAAAAAGCGCCGAACGCGAGAACGTCGGATTGATCCCGTCCCTTTTCTGGAACTTGAGCACGGTCCCGGATCTGATGGGCGAACCGTGCAATCGCTGGGGCGATCCGCACAGCCGCACCCTGGCGTTCATGCGCCGTTACACCCGCGAACTGGTGACCCGGTATGCCCAATCCCCCGCCATTTGGGCTTGGGAATTTGGCAACGAATACAACCTGGCGGCGGACCTGCCGAATGCGGCGACGCACCGGCCGCCGGTGGTGCCGCACCTGGGTACGCCAGCGCAACGCACCGAGGCCGATGAGGTGACGCATGAAAACATTCGGGTTGCGTTCCGCGAGTTTGCCCGCGAAGTCCGGAAATACGATCCGCACCGCTTGATCCTCAGCGGCAACGCGTTTCCTCGTCCCTCGGCCTGGCACCAAATGCGCGAGCGCAGTTGGCAACCCGATACCCCGGAACAATTCGCCGTGATGCTGGCGGCGGACAACCTCTCCCCCATCAACTCGCTCTCGGTTCGGGCGTATGAACTCACCAACGACGTGGGCCGGCTTGCCCAAGCCATGACCGTGGCGCGGCGGGAGAAAAAGCCGCTGTTCGTGGGCGAGTTCGGCGTGCCGGGCGCCGATACGCCCGAAGCGCGCGCCCGCTTCACACTGATCCTGTCGGCCATGCGGACCAACCAGGTGCCTTTGAGCGCGTTGTGGGTGTTTGACTACGATTATCAAGCCAACGACTGGAACGTAACCGCCACCAACGCGCGGCGCTGGCAGTTGGAAGCCATCCAGCAGGCCAACCAAGAACTGCGCAGACAGCGCGCCACTTCAAACCCGTGATCCACCCGCGTTGAACCGAACATCCCGCCCATGAAACCCAGCACCATCTCCCGGCTGATCGGACTCGGCCTCTTGGTTGCCCTCTCCGCGTCCGCCGCCCACAAAAAATTCATCGAACTCGGATGGGACATTCCCGACACCGCGTTTCTGCGACAATTTGCCGACGAGATGGAACGCGAAGGTCCGTTCGACGGTGTCATCTTCCAAGTCACCGCGAAGACGGACAACGGCCGAACCATCAGCACCCAGAGCGGTTGGGATCCGATGCCCTGGAAAAAGGAATGGTTCCACACGGCGGTGGCGGATCTGCGGGCGGCTCGATTTACAAATTACACGGACAATTTCCTGCGATTCAACGCGACCCCGAAGCGGATTGATTGGGCGGACGACTCCGGCTGGCGCGCCTTGGCTGAAAAGATCGGTATCTGTGCCTGGCTGGTCCGCGAAGGCGGCGCCAAAGGTCTGGCGCTCGACTTCGAGCCTTACGGCGAAAACCAGTGGCGGTTTGATCCTGCAGCGGGACGCACGTTTGCGGAGACGGCCGCCCTCGCCCGCCAACGCGGCGCGCAGTTCACCCGCAGTCTGGCCGCCGAAATGCCGCACGCTGTCGTGCTCGCGTTGTTTCTCAACAGCGTCGTATGGCGCGCGGGCCAGGCCGACGAACCGGAGACCATCCTCGCCACGGCGAGCTACGGTTTGTTGCCGGCGTTTTTCAACGGCATGCTCGACGCCGCGCCGCCGGCGATGGTCCTCGTGGACGGGTGCGAAAACGGTTATTACTTCGACAGTGTGGAAGCGTATCAACGCGCCGCGCTCCAGATGCGATCCTGGACCGGACCCTGCCTCCAACTCGTCGCCCCGGAAAACCGGGCAAAATACCGGCAACAAGTGCAGGCGGGATTTGGCTTTTACCTCGACATGTTTGTCAATGAACCGGGGCATCGCTATTACCGCCCCCCGCTGGACGGCTCGCGGCTGAAACGTCTGGTGCGCAACCTGGGCGCGGCCCGCGACGCGGCCGATGAATACGTCTGGATTTACGGCGAACAATCCCGATGGTGGAGCGGGTTGGCAAAAGACAAACCGTGGCGCGCCGAGGCGCTGGCCAAGACGGTGGGGAAAGGCCGGGCATGGGAAGAGGCGTTGCCCGGCATTACCCGCGCCATCGCTTGGACGCGCGACCCCGAAACGGCATCCCGCATTGAACTGGCGAAATACCAAGCGCAAAAGACGGTGACGAATCTGGCGATAAACGGCGCGGTCAGCTACGGGCCCGACCCCGGCGGCACCCTGCCGCAGGGATGGGGCGCGTGGCAGGATGAGCAGACGCCGACCGGGACATTTGCGTGGGATGACCAAGTCGGCAAAGGCTCGGCCCGCGCCCGCAAAGCCATGCGCGGCTGTTTTCTGCAGAGCATCCCGGTCGCGCCCGGTCAGATCTATGTGGTCAAGGCGAAATGCCGGACTCAAGGCAACTTCCTCCCCAACCTGATGGTTCGCTGGCAGACGTCTGAGCGTCAATGGACGCACGAGACCGATGACCGCACATTTCCTTTCCAGCCCGATCAAGGCGCATGGCACGCCAGCGCGGGGACCGTCACCGTTCCACCGGACACGGGCCGCTTGGTCGTCCTCCTCAATGTTCATAGTCAGCGGACCGATGACGATGTGTGTTGGTTCGACGAGTTGGAGATTTATCGTTTACCGGACCTCCCGTTCTAATCGGTGCGATCCGGTGGCCCTGAAACCTTTTGCCGCGGGAAAATTCATTGCTTCGCGGCGCTGCGCGGCCAACACTGCCTGGCAACACAACCCAGCAAAACCCGCATGGATCGCACCCTTAAACTCGCTTTGGTCGGCGCCGGAATGTTCGGTGGCGACGTTCACCTCCGCGTCTTTGCCGGCCTGCAACGGTTCGGCCTCGCCGGTCAGCTGGCCCGGTTGGGATTCGATGCCTGGACCCGGGCATTGGCGCCGGTGCAATTTGAATTGGCCGCCGTCGGCACTCGCTCCGCCGCCTCGGCCCGCCGCGCGATTGAAGTTTATGCCCGCACGACCTCGTCCACCCCTCGCGCCTTTCATGGCGAGACGCCGTGGGTGGACATCCTGCGCGCCTTTCCGGATCTCGACGTGCTGGCAGTGGCCACGCCGGATCATTTACACACCGCGCCGATTCTCGCCGCGTTGCAAGCGGGCGCGCATGTGCTCACCGAAAAGCCGATGTGCCTCTTGACTGATGAGGCGGACCAAATCATCGCACTGGCGCAACAACGCAACCGCGTCGTGGCCGTGGACATGCACAAACGTTACGATCCCGACCACCAACGCATTCGCGATATCCTCGCCCGGAGCCTCGGCGAACCGCTGTATGGCCTCGCGTATCTGGAAGAGCCGCTCCAGGTTGCCACGCAAACCTTTCAATGGGTCGAACACAGCGATCCGTTCAGTTACGTCGGGACGCATTGGGTGGATTTGATCTGGCATTATTACCGCAGCAAACCGGTGTCTCTTACGGCCGTGGGGCAGAAGAAACGTCTGATTCGCGACGGCATCAACGCTTACGACGCGGTGCAGGTGCGCGTGGACTACGCCAACGGCATGAGCATGCATTTCCACAATCACTGGATCACGCCCCCGGATTTCGAGGGCCCGGTGAATCAAGGCCACGAACTGGTCGGCACCGAGGGCAAGGTGGAAAGCGATCAGCAGTATCGCGGACTGCGCTGGTGGACGGCGGGCGGCGGCTCGCGCACGGCAAACACTCATTTCATCCGCGCCATTCAACGCGCTGATGGCTCGGCGGCCACCGTCGGCTACGGGGTGGACAGTCTTATCGCGGGGCTGGCGGCCATCTGCCGGGTACGTTTCTTGGGCGAATCCCGCGAAGCTGTGGCGGCGATGTATCCGACGGCGGAAGACAGCCGCATCACCACAGCCATCATCCACGCGGCGCGGATTGTGCGGGATTTGAACTACCAGTATCAACAAGCCGGACAAGGCGCGCCGGTCAGCGCCCGACTCGGCGCCGATGGTATTACCATTGTGGATCCCCATCGTACGGGCGATGGCCGTGTCTTCGAACGCATTTACGATCGGGCTATTTAAGCGCGTGCAGGCAATGAAACCGCGCATCCTTCTCCCTTCGTACTTGGCCGCACCGGTCTCCCGCGCCAGAATTGGCGAAATGAAACATACGCCTTTATCACTAGCCCTGGCGGTGGCGCAGCGGTCCCGTTGCCTCGTCGCCAGATGGAAATTCGGAGTCGTGCTGGCGGCGTTGTGCTTGGGCGCGTTGCCGCCGGCTGGGAGAGCTTGCACCCTCTGGGGCGCGGCCGGCGCGGATGCAGGCGGCGGAACGATTATTTCCAAAAATCGCGACTGGGCACCGGACCATGTGCAGGTGCTGAAAATCTCCCGCCCCGCCAAAGGCCATGCGTATTTCGGGTTATACGCCCAAGGCAATAACGCACCTGGAATCAAACAGGGCATCAACGAAAAAGGATTGGCGGTAATGACCGCGGACGCGGGCTCGCTGCCCAAGAAAGTCCGCGATGCCCAGCCGGGCCGCGGAGGTCTTATGACCACCCTCCTGACCGGTTACGCCAGTTGCGCCGAGGTCCTCGCCGCCCAGGACACGCTCTTCACCAACCGGCGACCCGTGTTCATGCTGATTGCGGATCGTCGGCAAATCTTGGTGCTCGAAATCGGCTTGCACGGACGTTACACGCTCGAGAGCGTCGCCTCCGGTCCGGTGGTCCATGCGAATCATTTTCTTAACCCCGCCATGCGCGAGTTCAACCATCGCATCGGCAAAAGCAGCGCCGCGCGGGCCCAACGCATCACCGAGCTGCTGCAGCAGAAATCGCCGCCCTACGACGCGGCCTGTTTTGCTGAAATGAGCCGCGACCGCCTCAACGCACCAGACAACAGCCTGTGGCGGGATGGCCAGGGCAGCCATACTCTGTCCTCCTGGATCGTGGAATCGCCGGCCGTCGGTCCGCCCCGGCTCCGCGTGACCATCGCCAACCCCGGACAAGTGGAAGCCACACATCAGTTGGTGCTCGACGACCATTTCTGGCAACAATCGCCCGCGCCCTTCGCGTTCCACGCCGCCGCCTGCGACGGCGCTTATCCCCGTCATTTGCAAGGCATCTGCACGAACGAGCGCGACGCCCTCTACTGGAGCTGGACGGATGTCCTCCTGAAAACCGACCTGACTGGCCGCGCCCTCCAGCGTGTGCCGGTGGCCAATCATCATGGCGATTTGTGCTTTCACGAAGACCAGGTGTATGTGGCCGTGAACCTCGGCAAATTCAACCAACCGCCGGGACAGGCAGACTCTTGGATCTTTGTTTACGACGCCGAGACATTGGCTGAACACGCGCGGCATCCCGTCCCCGAGCTGGTGCATGGCGCGGGTGGGGTGGCGTATCGCGAAGGAAAATTCTTTGTGGTGGGAGGCCTGCCCAAGGACGCCACCGAAAACTACGTTTACGAGTATGACCGGCAGTTCCGATTCCAAAAACGGCATACCCTGGCCAGCGGTTACACCTTGATGGGCATTCAAACCGTGGCCTTCGCCAACGGATCGTGGTGGTTCGGTTGTTACGGGAATCCGCGCGTCGTGTTGCGCGCCGATCCCGACTTCCAACTGACCGGCCGCTGGGACTTCGACGCTTCGCTGGGCATCATTGGATTGCCGGATAGCCGCCTTCTGATCGGACAAAACACCCGTAAAAAAGAGGTCGGCCACGAAGGCCGCGCGGTGCTGGCCCGGGCCAACGACACGAACGGACTGGTGTTTGAATGATCAGGCAATGATCCCACCGTACGGGAGGCGCAATGGATTCAAAAAATTGAGCGGGACAATCCCGCGCTTTCTCGGAATCATCTCCCCAGTTTGTTTGCGCTGCCATGAATACATCCGACTCGACCAACGCCACTCCGCGGATTAAAGTACTTCCGCTGGCCCAGCGCCGCAGTCTCAGCGAGCTTCATCAGATTCTCCGCGACCCCGACGCGCCTCCCCCACCCTGCCCTGCGGCAACCTTGGAAATCATTCGTCAAGCCGCCGCGCGTATTCAGTCCGCCCGGGAACGGAAGGCCGGCGTGGTCTTGTTGTATGGCGCGCATCTCGTGAAGAATGGGTTGATGGCGGTGGTCAACCGCCTGCTGGAATCGCGTTGGATTACTCACCTGGCCACCAACGGCGCGGGGACCATTCACGATTGGGAACTCGCCTTCCTCGGGCGCACGGAAGAGAGCGTGCGCGCCAACGTGGCCACCGGCACTTTCGGCGCTTGGGACGAAACCGGACGTTACACGCACCTCGCCTTGCTCGCGGGCGGGATTCGCAACGAAGGATATGGCCGCAGCCTGGGACGGTTCATTTTAGAAGACGGCCTCACGCTGCCGCCCCCAACCGAACTGGAGCAACAGCTTCGCGCCGAACCGGGACATCCCCTCGCCCCCGCCCGCGCGGAATTGCTGCAGACGATGGTGGCGCACCAGCTTGCCAGTGGCCGTCTGGAGGTGAAACATCCGAATAAGGCCACCTCGCTCCTCGCACAGGCTTGTCGCTTGAACGTGCCGCTCACGGTGCATCCGGGCATCGGCTATGACATCATTGCCGTGCATCCGCTGTTCAACGGCGCGGCGATTGGACGGGCCGCTCAGCGGGATTTCGCCCAACTCACCCAATCCCTGGACACGTTGGACCACGGCGTGGTGCTTTCCGTGGGATCCGCCATCATGGCGCCGCAGGTTTTTGAAAAGAGCTTGAGCTGCGTGAACAATCTGCGGTTGCAAACCGGACGCGGCATTGTCCAGCAGCACACCATCTACGTGGTGGACATTCAGGAAGGCGGCCGCTGGGATTGGTCCCGCGGCGAACCGCCCAAGGACAATCCCGCCTACTACCTGCGCTTTTGCAAGAGCTTCGCCCGCATGGGCGGAACGATGCACTACGTGCAATGCGACAACGTCGTGTTCCTGCATCATTTGCTGCATCAACTGAAATCGGCATCGCCTTCCGCGCCGGTGACGGCTTGACTTGCCCGCGGCTTTACCCACCATTTCCGCATGGCGTTGTTCACCATCCAATGCGAGTTCCGGTACGAAATTGTCCGCAAGCTGTACGAGGGCGGCATGGGCGTGATGTACGAAGCGGAGCAGCACGGCGCCCGGCGGTTTACGAAACGGGTGGCGCTCAAGGTGATCCGCCAGCACTACGCCAGCCAGTCGCAGTTCATCGAAAATTTCATCGGCGAAGCCAAGCTGGTGGCCGACTTGATTCACACCAACATCGTGCAGACCTACCATCTGGGCGACGCGCATGGCGTCTATTTCATCGCCATGGAACTCATCCGCGGGGTGAATCTGGAACAGTTTTCCCGGCAACTGGTGGAGCAGGCGCAATTGCTGCCCAAGGAACTGGCGGTGTTCATCGTCAGCCGCGTGGCGCGCGGTCTGGCTTACGCGCACGCCAAGACCGACCGGGACGGCCGCCCGCTGGGCATCGTCCATCGCGACGTCAGTTTCAAGAACATCATGATCGCGTTCGAGGGGGACGTGAAGCTGACCGATTTCGGCATCGCCAAGGCGCGCGGGTTCCTAGTGGACAACGAGGGCGAAGTCGTCGCCGGCAAGGCGGATTTCATGAGCCCGGAGCAGGCCGGTTTTCAAGTCACCGACAAACGATCCGATCTCTTTTCCGCCGGCGTCGTGCTGGCCCATCTGTTGCTGGGGCGCAACCTGTTCAAGGCGACCACCGCCGCGGAATCCCGCCAGCGCATTCTCTCCATGCCGATCCCGGATTTCCGCACGCTGGACGACCGGGTGGACGACCGCTTGAACGGCATCCTGCAGCGGGCGCTGACCCGGGACCTGGCGCAACGCTACGCCACGGCGGACGAATTGCTCTACGACCTCGAACACTACATCTACCACGCCGGCTACGGGCCGACGAATGAGACGTTGGGCAAATACATCCGCGACCTCTTTGGACAAACCGCATCGGCGACTTCCTCCGCTTTGCGCGCCAGCACCGATCTCGTCGCCCGCGCGGAACATTTATCCACCGAACGTCCGCTCCAACCATGAGCCGCTCCCGCTCCGCTTCCATCACCCTCGGACTGATCCAAACCACGTGCGGCTCCGCGCCGGCGGAAAATCTCCGGCGCACGCTGCGCCGGGCGGAAACCGCCGCCCGGAACGGCGCGCAGATCATTTGCACCCAGGAACTCTTCCGGTCGCCGTATTTCTGCCAGAGCGAAGACCACGCCAACTTCAAACTCGCCGAACCGATCCCCGGCCCCAGCACGGCGGCGTTCCAGAAACTCGCCCGCCAACGCCGCGTGGTGATCATTGCGTCGCTGTTCGAAAAACGCGCCGCCGGCTTGTACCACAACACGGCGGCAGTCATTGACGCGGATGGCACGTTGCTGGGCATTTACCGGAAAATGCACATCCCGGATGATCCGCTGTTTTACGAGAAATTTTATTTCACCCCCGGCGATCTGGGGTTCCGGGCGTGGACAACGCGTTACGGACGGATTGGCGTGTTGATTTGCTGGGACCAGTGGTTCCCCGAGGCGGCCCGTCTGACGGCTTTGCAGGGGGCGCAAATTCTGTTTTATCCCACCGCCATCGGCTGGCATCCCGTGGAAAAAGCGGCGTTGGGGAAAACACAACACGCGGCGTGGGAACTCATCCAACGCAGCCATGCCGTGGCCAACGGCTGTTACGTGGCCGCCGTCAACCGCGTGGGCCACGAAGTCTTGAAAGGCGTAGCCGGCGAGGGGATTGAATTCTGGGGGCAAAGCTTTGTCGCGGGCCCGTCCGGCGAGATTTTGGCCAAGGCCCGCCCCAACCAGGAAGAAACCTTGCTGGTGCCGGTGGACCTGGACCGCGTGGACATCACCCGGACCCATTGGCCTTTCCTGCGCGACCGGCGTCTGGACGCTTATGGCGACCTGACCCGGCGGTGGATTGATTGACGGCCTTCCATGCGCGCCTGGATCACCGGTGCGGGCGGCCTGATTGGCAACACCCTCGTTCAAACCGCCGCCACACACGCTCCCGCTTGGAAACCGCGCGGCTTGACCCGGGTGATGCTGGACCTCACGGATTTCTCCGCCACGCGCCGGCTCTTCGCCCGTGAACAACCCGCCGTGGTGATCCACTGCGCCGCACTCAGCAAATCGCCCGCCTGCCAGGCCAATCCCCAGCTTGCGCACCTGCTCAACGTCGAAGTCACCCGTCAACTTGTTGAACTGGCGGCGGATCTGCCGTTCGTCTTTTTTTCCACCGACCTGGTCTTTGACGGGCGACGGGGAAATTACGTGGAAGGCGACGCGGTCAATCCGCTGAGCGTTTACGCCGAGACGAAAGCCGCGGCGGAAACGATCGTCGCCCGGCATCCGCGCGCGCTCATCGTGCGCACCTCGTTGAACGGGGGCACCTCCCCCACGGGCGACCGCGGCTTCAACGAGGAACTGCGCCGCGCCTGGCAGACCGGGCGCACCGTGAAGTTGTTTACTGACGAGTTTCGTTCGCCCATTGCCGCGGTGGAAACGGCGCGGGCGGTCTGGCAGTTGATTGCCGTCGGGGCCACCGGAATCTGTCACGTTGCGGGCAGCGAGCGTCTGTCCCGCTGGCAGATTGGCCGGTTGCTGGCCGATCGTTGGCCGCAGTTGCATCCCCGGATTGAACCGGGCTCGTTGCGGGATTATCAAGGGGCGCCGCGGCCCCCCGACACCTCGTTGAATTGCGCCCGGGCGGAAACACTGCGGGGCGCTCCCTTGCCCGGTTTCACTGACTGGCTGACGGCTCATCCAGAGGAAATTTTCTGAACTCTTTCCGCAAGCATCCTCTCTGCGGATTCAGACTGCTGACCGGATAACTTCGGGAAAAAACCTCCTGCAACGATAAGGCAACCACACCAAAGCTTGGCCAGACATCGCGGGCGGCGTTGACGACATCCCCCCGCTCCGGTCAGTTGCTTCACGACGTCGGGGACTTACGCCTGAACTGGATGCGGTTTTCCGTGCCTTTCAGCAATCGCTGGATATTGGTGCGGTGCTTGGCGATGGCCAGAATTCCCAGGGCCGTGGTGACGAGGCCCAGCGCCAGACTGTCTTTCGTCAGCCACACCATGGTGGGCAGGGCGATCGCCGCGCCGATCGAAGCCACCGAAACGTAACGAGTCAATCCCAAGGCCAGCAACCATACCGCCAGCGCCACCAACACCGCCAGCGGCGCCAACGCCACATACACCCCCGCGCTGGTGGCAATGCCTTTGCCGCCCTTGAAATAAAGCCAGCAAGTGTAATTGTGCCCCAGCACCGCCGCCACCCCGGCCAGCAACCGGTATCCTTCCGCCTCGCCCAAAGGCACGCCCATCGCCGCCAACAAGGCGAACCAAAGATCGCACGCCCCCGCGCACGCCACATAGCCTTTCAACCCATCCGCCACGAGGACGAAGATTCCCGCGGGTTTGCCCAGAATCCGAAAGACATTCGTTGCGCCAATGTTGCCGCTCCCCACGGTGCGGATATCCACGCGCCGCGCTTTCGCCACGAGAAAACCGGTCGGCACCGAACCGAGCAGATACGCGGCGATGGCAACGAAAATGTATCCGAGCATCAACACAACCGGAGTCTAGGGACGCCCGGTCAAAACAAGGAAGCGCAAAGTTGACGGGAGGGCAAAGGTTCGCCCCGCCAGCCGCACTCCGGAATCGGGCACGCAGAGCGCGCCAAATGTGAAACACCACCTGAATCTGGAAACTCGGACCGACTATGCGGTCAAACAAGCTCAAGAGCCGCCAGGTGGAAGGGCGGTCCATTCGAATCGGAGCCCGGCGCCCTCCGCAAAATCAAATTGTCGCGCACCCTCGCCATCCGGCGCGGGCAACGGCACCGTGCCCAGGACGGCAGCGTCGGCGTCCAACCGATGGACTTGGGTGATCGTGGCCGGCAACCACAAACGGAGGGGTTCATCACTGGTGGTTTCCGTGAAAACATCCATCGTGTCGCGGCGGACGTGAAAACGCAGCGTGTGATTTTGGAACCGCACCCGATCCACACTCAGTTCCGGCCAGTCCGCCGGCAGACGCGGCGTTAATTGGAAACCATCGCCCCGCGGAGCGAATCCGAGGAACCCGTCGAGCATCACCTGCGGCACGAGCACGCTTTCAAAAAATTCCTGATCCATCCCCAATCCACCCGCCGTGCCGCCGCCTTGTAATTTGCCTTCGCGCCGGCCGTCGTAGTATTGGCGATACCCGCCCGCCGCCTGCACATCGTCGAACCATCGGATGATTTCCCGCAATCGCTGCCACGCGTTGTCCGGGCCGAGCACTTTCAACCGCGCCATGAGATCGTGATACGAAAACCCGAGCACCGCGCCGCCGTCCTGCACCTGGTCGCCCCAAGCGATGGATTCCGGATCGTGCCAAGCCCAAAAATACCAGTCCAGATTGCGCTTCGTGCTCGCCCGGGGCGCAAAGCGCCAGTGATAGATGTCCGCGCCCTGCGCTGTGTCCCCCGCCACCAGCCGGTCGCCGTTGATCCATTGCAGGATGGTCTGGGCGTGCGCCGGGGTCGCAAAGTCGTAGTAAACCGCCTCCAAATTCAAAAACGTGTAACCGTATTCATGCGGGTTGCCGTCGGCGTCAATGCAGGCGTTGAACCGCTGGGTTTTGTTGTTCCAAAACAGGCGGTTGCCGGTGGCCTTTACATCCGCGGCATGCCGCTCCAACATCCCGGGATCAAAAGCCAGCACGCCGCGCGGGATGTTCCATTCCGGATGCGCCAGCAATTCACGCTCGAGCCGCGCCAGCGTCCGCACCGCGTCGTAATATTGCACCGTGGCGTAACAATCGAGCCACCCGAACGGCAACAAGTCCCAGTAATTATTGCCGATGCCCTGTCCGGTGAAGATCACCTTCTCCCCGGCGGGGGAACGTTTGAATCCGCTCCGTCCTTCGTGTCCCACCCAGTCGGTGAACACCACCTTGCGTTCGAGCGCCTGATGTTCGGTCATCAGGTAACGGATCGCCTGGCGCATGCGCGGAAGGTTCGCGCGGAGGAAATTCAGATCGCCCGTCCACCAAAAATATTTTGCGCAGCCCCGCACGAAATTCTGGCCGTTGATGTTTTGGCGGGTGTCGTATTGCGAGAAAAACGCCTGCAGCGTGACGCCGCCGGGCGCGGCGTTGCCCAGGCCAATCCGTAATTGGGCCACCTCCCCCGTCCATTGCGGATGCCGATACATCGGGATCATGGTGTAGGTCATCGCGTTCGCAGTGGCGGGATTAAAATAGAAACGGCGTTCCCGGGTGAAATTTGTGGCGGCGGGCGTGGTCCATTCAATAAACGGCTGGGACGCCCCCAAACCCGTGGCGTTCCAGCGTAATTGCAAAAAAGGCACTTCATACGTATGACACCGCCACGGCGGGGCGGTAATGAGCGCCCCGGCCCGGTTGACCTCGATCCGCCAACCATCTTCTTTGAGGCCCCCGTCGGCGGCGCCGGCAAGCGTCCACCCGTCCGTTTTTACGAGATCATGTGGGCGCCAATTGGGACCCACCGTATTGTGAAACGAGAAATGCCAGCCGCAACCGCGCCGTCCTTGATTCCAGAATGGAAACGGCCAACCGAGTTGATGCGCGATGCTCGCGTGTTGGTGCGTCGCCACGTAGCCTTCGGGGTCAACGATCCGCGCGGAAAGGGTTTCACCCCAATGCCGGCGCATTTTTTCGGCGTGCTCCCCGGTCTGCACCGCCGGCCAGAGCGCGGCACCGGGCAACCATTCATCCCAAAGCGTGGCTTTCGGTCCAGCGTCGGGATAATGCAGCCAGAACAACTCGCGCAACTGGTTCATGGCCGCCTCCTGGCCCGGCACCTCAAAGCGCGGAAAATCTGCCGGCGGTGCGGCGCACAGGGTGAAGCTCAACCCACCCATGACCAAAGCGACCCCAATGGCGCCAAGCCGGCGAACGTAGGACGAAATGTTTTGTGTCAGATTCATTGGCTGTTTATTTCTCAAACGAAGTACCCCGGTTTTGCTGACCGAAATCTGGTTTGGCCGGGTGTATCAAAAATTTCCCCATCCCCTCCGAATCAGCGGGCATGACCCCGGAACCGCATCGCAGTTGCCGATGCGCCGACGGATGATTGGTTTTCAGCCAAGGCGGGTTAGATGTATTCCACCGTGGCAGGCGGTTTGGGGGTGAGATCGTAAAGACAACGGTTCACGCCCGGGATGCTGGTAACGCGTTGGGCGAGGCGCTGCAGCACGTCCCACGGCAACTCCCGCGCGGTGGCTTGCCGGCCGTCCACGCTGTCCACGCATCGCACCACGATAATCTGGCCGAACTCGCGTTTCCCATCGCGAATACCGGTGGCGCGATCCTCCAGCAACACGGCCAGATATTGAAACGCGTCCGTGCCGCGCAGCTCCTCCTCCACCACCGCCGTGGCCGCCCGGACGGTGGCCAGCCGCGCCTCCGTGACTTCGCCCACCACGCGGGCCGCCAATCCCGGCCCCGGAAAAGGAATGCGTTGCACCGCCTCGTCCGGCAACTCCAGCAACCGGCCCACCGCGCGCACGCCGTCTTTGCGCAAAGTCTTGAGCGGTTCGATCACTTGATAGCCGTAGGCCGCCTCGGTGTTGATCCCCAGTTGGGTGAGGATGTTGTGCTGTCGTTTGATGCCCGCCACAGTTTCCTCGATGTCGGTGAGAATCGTGCCGTGAAACAGAAAGCGGGCGTCCCAGCGTTTGACCTCCGCCACAAACACTTGCTTGTAAAACGTGTCGGTGATGGCCTGGCGTTTCTGTTCGGGATCCGTCAATCCCCGGAGCGCGTCGAGAAAAGCCGCCCGGGCGTCAATGACGGTTACCGGAATCCCCAGCCGGGCGAATAGATCGGCCACCCGGCGCGGCTCGCCTTCACGCATCAGGGCGTTGTCCACAAAAATGGTTTTCAACTGCGCCCCCAGCGCCCGGTGCGCCAGCGCGGTCACGACCGAACTGTCCACCCCGCCGCTGACGGCGTTGATGGCGCGTCCGCCGCCGACTTGTTGGCGAATGGCGGCGATTTGATCCTGAATGAATTGTTCGTAGTTCATGGCGTTGTCCGGCGATTCCATTGCGCGAACATCCTCCGCTGAAGCTGCCGCTCAAGGCAAGTTTGTCTTTCCTTGGAGAAATCTTTTAGTGGAAACCAGTGGCGACCATCGGCGATGACGACTCCGCTGCCGCCGCATCTTTTCCCTCGCACCTCGCCCTTCGGAAAAGCCATCGGGAAGGAAAGTCCGGCTGTTGCCAATCGGCGATGCGCAACGCCAGGCAAAAGCAGCAAGCCGGATGCGCAAGGAGGAACCGGTTTTCCACCGGCAACGGGTTATGACTAACCCGTATCGCGTAAATGCTGGTCAAACCAACGCACAAACTGGCGCAGATCGAGCACCATGCTGAACCACCCGTGCTGGCCTTTGTGATGGACAACCAACTTCACGGGCCGACCAACTTCGGCGGCTTTGGCGGCAAACCATTCGGACTGTTCCAACGGAGTCAACGTGTCGGCGTCTCCGTGATGGATCAATACCGGCGGCAGATTGCTGGTGACAAAATAAATCGGGGAAGATTCGCGCCCGATCACCCGCCACACTTCGAGGTTGGTGGACTGCGGACCAAACGCGCGCCGAAAACTCTTGGGTGGACCGCCGTCGCCCAGGTTTTCCCGGGAACTCCCCAAGTTCAACAGGTCGGTGACGGGAAAGAAAATGGCCACCGCCTGCACCGCGCTGCTGGCGCGGTCCACCGGATCCGCCGCCTCCGCCGGTCCCGGTCCACCGCGCGTGGCCAGCATCAGACTCAAATGCCCGCCCGCGCTGCCGCCGGTGACGCCGAGATGTTCCGGGTCCACCCCGTATTCGGCGGCGTGATATCGCACGAACCGCACCGCGCGATGCATATCCTCGATAATCTCCATCACCGTCGCCTGCGGTTGCGACACGTGATAAACGGGAAAGACGGTGTAACCCCGGCGCAAAAACGGGGCGGTCAACCCGGCGCCAAATGAACCCGGGCTCTTCGATTTCCACCCCCCGCTCACCAGCACCAGCACCCCCCGGCCGTTGGCGCGCGCGGGACGCAACACATCCAGCGCCAGTTCTTGATCGCCGCGGTGTCCATAGACAATGCCATTGGTCCGCTCGTAAGAGGGATGGAAATACCACCAAACACCGCCAGCGCCGAGCGCCAGCACCAACAACAAACCGGCGAGGCTCCGCAGTACCACCCGAATCCAAGGTCGCAATGTCATGGCGGCAAAATAAATCAGTCCCTCCACGCGGGCCAATCCTCAAACCGCCCTCTCCGATCGGCGGCGCACAAGAGACTTTTCAATCGCCGGTTATACTTCGATGCCGTAGGCCTTGATCTTGTTGTAGAGCGTCTGGCGGCCGATCCCGAGGCGTTTGGCCGCTTCCAGCTTGTTGCCCCCGGTTTCCCGGAGCATCTGGGCGATGGCGTTGCGTTCCACGCCTTCCAGCAACGTGAAGTTGGTATCGGAATTCTCGCCGCCTCCCGCGGTGAGCCGGCTGATGGAAAGATCGCTGGCCTCCACTTGCGGACCTTCGCTCAACAACACAGCGCGTTGCACTTCGTTCTGAAGCTGGCGCACGTTCCCCGGCCAGTCGAAGGCTATCAGCCGATCCGCCGCAGCGGCGGAAAAGCTGGAAATCCGCCGGTCGGCCTGCGCGCTGAAGCGTTTCAAAAAGGCGTTGGCCAATGGCAAAATGTCGTCGCGCCGCTCGCGCAACGGCGGCAGATGCACCGAAATGGCGCTGATGCGGTAATACAAATCCTCGCGCAGTTTGCCGTCTTTGATGGCCTCTTCCGGGCGCCGGTTGGTGGCCGTGAGAATGCGGCAGTTGGTTTTGTAGCTGGCTTTGCCGCCCACGGGCCGCACCTCCTGATCCTGCAGCACCCGCAACAGTTTGCTTTGGGTATCCACCGGCATCTCGGAAATCTCATCCAAAAAGAGCGTGCCCCCCTCCGCCGCGCGGAAGAGCCCCTCGCGGTCGGCATGTGCCCCGGTAAATGCGCCTTTCACCGAGCCAAACAACTCGCTCTCGATGAGTTCCCGGGGCAGCGCCGCGCAGTTGACCTTGATGATCTTGCTTTTGTTGCGCGCGCTCAAACTGTGAATCAGATCGGCGATCACCTCTTTGCCGGTGCCGCTCTCCCCGGTGACCAAAATGGCCACGTCCGTCGGCGCGAGGCGTTCCACCGTGCGCACCACTTCCTGCATGGCGGCGCTCTTGAACACCGGCGAATTGACGCCGCTGAAGGTTTCCAAGGCCAGCCGCAGCGCGCGGTTTTCGTGGCGCTGCTCCCGATGCTCCAACGCGCATTTGATGTCGGCGATGAGTTTTTCCGACTCAAACGGTTTGCTGATGAAATTATACGCCCCCAGTCGTCCGGCCTCGACCGCGATTTCGGTCGAGCCGTGGGCGCTCAGCATGATGACTTCGGTTTCCGGCCATTCCCGCCGGAACTGGGGGAGCAAGGTAAGGCCGATCTTCTCCGGAGGGGTGTCCGGCTTTTCCGGCAGTTTGTAATCCAGCAACACGAGGTCGGGTTGTTCCCGTCCCAAGGCGTCGCGCGCCGCGTCGCCGCAATCCGCGAAGCTGACCGTACAGCCGTTCTGGGTGAGGATTTGCCCCCAAAGCTCCCGCAAATCGGGGTCGTCGTCCACCAAGAGGATTTTCGCCTTCATAGATTAATCTCTGGCTTCATAGATTAATGCCGTTGTTTGCGGCGCAGGCCCGCACAAAAGCCTCAAAAATCGCCCGGTGTTCCGGATACCGATCCACCAGCCGTTCCGGGTGGAACTGCACCGCCAGCAAAAAAGGCAGCGCCCGGCGGGCATCCGCCCGCAATTCCAGCCCCTCGATCACGCCGTCCGGACTGCGCGCCACAACTTTCAGAGGGCCGGCCACGCGCTCCACCGCTTGATGATGCGTGCTGTTGACACCCAGGTTTCGTTTGCCAATTATACTGGCCAGCAACGACCCCGCTGTCAATCGCACTTCATGCACGATTTCCCGCTTCAAATCCTGGCGCTGATGGTTCAGGGCCTTGGGATGCAGGGAAAGGATGTCCGGCACCAACGTTCCACCCAACGCCACATTCAACAATTGCTGCCCCCGACAGATGGCCAGCAACGGTTTGCGCTGCCGAAACGCTTCGTCCACCACGAGGATTTCACGCAGGTCGCGCCGCCCGCCATCCGGCGTCACTTTGGCCGTGGCCCGCAACCGGGCCGACGCCCCCGGTGAGGCCAGGCGCGGGTTCACATCCTGTCCGCCGGTCAACAACACGCCATCCGCCAGCCGCACACATTCGGCAATCAGGCGGCGCGTGGTGGTCACCGGCATGACCAGGGGCAACCCACCCGCAGCCAGCAAGGCGCGCTGATAATTCAGGGAAACCTGCAACGATAAATCCCGGGAATCCGCACCCTGCGCCTCGATATGGGGGGCCACCAAAATTAACGGCGGTCTGCTCATTCCCCCGCAGCGTAGCGTTCTCTCCGGCGCTTTGTCAGGAAAAAATACCGGGCCTCCGGTTTTTGGATTCCGCCGGCATTTTTCGGAACGAAAGTTTGGATCGGGTTAAGATTCCTTTTCACGATCGTCTCCAGAGAACAGGAGTGACCGTCAGGAATTGGTTCAGCCTGCTTTGCGCGACGCTGCCGAAACCGTTTTATTCCACATCCGAAAACTGGATTTACGCCGTGTTTACCTCAGCACTGCCGAGTTTCGGCTTGCGACCGGACGATGGAATTTGCTATGCATTACCCCACTATGGCAGCGATTGGCCGATTTCAGAAAGGCGCGGAAATTTTTCATGCGAAGGTGGTGGACGGCGAGTTGTTCCGGCTGCGCGGCGATATTTTTGGCGCGCCGTCGTTCGACAAAAAACCGATGCCCGGCAAGGGCGTGCGCACGTTGGTGCCCATCAACCCCAGCAAAATCATCGCGGTCGGCCTGAACTACGCGGATCACGCCCGCGAAACCGGCAAGGCGCCGCCCCGGGAACCGTTGTTTTGGATCAAAGCCACCACCTCATTACTACCCGACGGCGGGAAGATTGAAATTCCGTTCCCCCGGCATCGCACCGACTACGAAGCGGAACTGGCCATCGTCATTGGCCGGCGCATCCGCAACGTCACCACCAAAGCCGCCGCGCGCTACATCCTCGGCTACACGGCGGCGCAAGACATCAGCGACCGCAATATCCAAGCCTCGGACGGCCAATGGTGCCGCTGCAAGTCGTTCGACACCTTCACCCCGCTGGGGCCTTACATCGAAACCAAGCTCAACCCGCACGACCTCAGCATCCAGCTCTTCCAAAACGGCCAGCTCCGCCAGAATTCCAACACGAGCCAGCTCCTCTTCAACTGCTACCAGCTCGTCAGCTTCATCTCCATGAACCTGACCTTGCTCCCGGGCGACGTGATCCTCACCGGCACGCCCAGCGGCATCGGCCCGATCCAATCGGGCGACCGGCTGGAAGTGCGCATCCAAGGGCTCGCGCCTTTGGTGAACACGGTGAAGTGAGGAGCGCGGCGGCAGAAGCGGCGTTGAAACACCCGCACGCGGAAGCCGGTGAACGCGCCGCCTCACGAATAACGGCGCGGAGTTGACGGCTCTCCCTTCTCCCCGCTAATTTCTCCTCTCACATGCGTTGGTCTCAAACACTGGTTGCCACTCTCCGCGAAGCCCCGGCGGACGCGGAAATCCTTTCCCATAAACTCCTGCTCCGCGCCGGTCTGATCCGCAAACTGGCGGGCGGCGTGTACACCTTCCTGCCGCTCGGCCTGCGCGTTCTGCGCAAGGTCGAGCAAATCGTCCGCGAGGAAATGGACCGCGCCGGCGCCGTCGAGGTGCTCATGCCCGCGCTGCAACCCCGGGAGATTTGGGAGCAAAGCGGGCGCGCCGAGACCGCGAAGGACGTGTTGTTCAAGGTCCGGGACTCCGCCCAGCGCGAGTGGTTTCTCAGTCCCACCGCCGAGGAGGTCATCACTCTGACCGCCGCCGCTGAGATCAATTCCTACCGGCAATTGCCCAAAAATTTCTACCAGATCAGCGTCAAATTCCGCGATGAAATCCGCCCGCGTTTCGGCCTCCTGCGCGCCCGCGAGTTCCTCATGAAGGACGCCTACAGCTTCGATACCACCGACGAAGCCGCGCAGGTGGCCTACCAGAAGATGTACGACGCTTACACCCGCATCTTTGCGCGGTGCGGGCTCAAGACGTTGCCGGTGGAAGCTGATACCGGCGTCATCGGCGGCCAGTTTTCGCACGAATTCATGGTGCCGGCGGAGACGGGCGAGGATCAGGTCGCGTATTGCGAGGGCTGCGGGTACGCGGCGAATCTGGAAAAAGCCGCCAGCGCCCTCCCGCCGACCGCCGCGCGCGAACCCGGTCCGCGGCCGGAAAAGTTCCCCACCCCGGGGGTTGTCACCATTGAGGCGTTGAGCCACGACCCTTATCGGGTGCCCGCCAATCGCCAGATCAAAACCCTGGTGTACCTCGTCCAGGATCAACCGGTCCTGGCCCTCGTGCGCGGCGACGACCAATTGAACGCAACCAAGTTCGCCGCCGCCGTGGGCACCACGGTGTTTCGCGCCGCCACTCCGGAGGAAATTTTTGCCGCCCTGGGCGCGCATCCCGGCAGCCTCGGCGCGGTGACGACAACCTTGAAATCGCGCACTCTGCCAATTTACGCCGATGAACGCCTGCGCGGCGCGAACGGCATGACCACCGGCGCCAACGAGGACGGCTTCCATTTGCGTCATGTTTCGCTGGACCGCGACCTCGCGGTGACGCACTGGAAGGATTTGCGCACCGTGACCGCGGGCGAACCGTGCCGCCAGTGCGGTCAACCCCTCAAAATCCGCCGCGCCATCGAGGTCGGCCACGTTTTCAAGCTCGGCACCAAATACAGCGAAGCCCTGGGCGCGGTTTATCTGGATGCCGCCGGCGCGCGGCACCCCGCGGTCATGGGTTGCTACGGGATTGGCGTGACCCGCACGCTGCAGGCCATCATCGAGCAAAGCCACGACGCGGACGGCATCATCTGGCCGTTGAGCGTGGCGCCGTATCCGGTTTGTCTCACGCCGTTGAATGTCGCGCCCGAAAATCCCGGCATGCAACTGGCCGAACAGCTTTACGCCGCGCTCACCGCCGCCGGGGTGGAAGTCATCCTCGACGACCGCGACGAACGGCCCGGCGTGAAGTTCAAAGACGCCGATCTCGTGGGGTTCCCGATCCGGGTAAGCCTCGGCGAAAAATCACTGGCCCGGGGCGAAGTGGAAATCAAACCGCGCGGCGGCGCGATCCAATCGGTGAAAATCGCGGACGCGGCGGCGCGCGTAATTGCCTTGACGCGGGGACAATAAGCTCCGCCCACCTCCGGGACGAGGCTCATCGGAAAGCGGCGTTTCCTTGCCTTGCATTGGCGCCGTTTTCCTCACAAACCGCGCAAGCGTCTTCGGAGCGAACTCTGCAGTGCTATCTCCCAACATCATCGCGTTCTGCAAAGATTTTACCGGAGCGCGGAATTTATTCCGCGAGGGGCCCGCTGACCTTGAAACACGCGGAATAAATTCCGCGCTCCTTTGGTTGCGGCTTAGCCGCGTTAAGTTTAGGCGGCAAAAACAGTCTCCGCCCCGCTGAAACCGTGCGGCGGACAAAACAAAAAAGCCCGAGGGCGATGCCCCCGGGCTTTGCAAAGCAGATCAAAATTACGGAGTATCGGTGTCGGGCAGTTTGTGATCAGCGATATCGCACTTGGGTAGTGTCACCAGATTACCGACCGTATAACCACCACCTGCTGGGCACTCCGGAGTGACTCTAATATATCCGTCGTCACCACACAAGGTTGCCAACGTTGGGGCATCAGCGCCTGGTGCGATTTTCATTTCCAGTGCCCACCGTTCTCGCGCCAATCGCAGACGCTGAGGGCTTCTTCCAATGGTTACCAGGCGGGCAGTTTATGCCCGTTGCTTTCGGCAAAACTGCAACTCGGGTCCTCCGCCATGGTGCCGATGTCATAATCCCCGCGAATGGGGCATTGTGGGAAAATATTACCCCGGAAAAAACCGACGAGATCAGATGTCTCTGGCGTGTCCGTATCGGTCATTCCATTTTCCAGCGCCCACTGATGTTTGGCGCCGTCAATCTGCCGCAAGTTATTGATGCAGGCATTTTTCTGAGTCGTGCCGCGCGCCCGGACAAAGTTCGGGATGGCAATGGCCACTAACAAACCAATGATGGCCACCACGATCATGATTTCCACGAGCGTGAAGCCCCACGAGCGGGTTGTGCTGAATTTCATACACTATCTGCCTTTCTCTTGGCGGCGTGAACTCAGCAACGGGCGATGGATTATGATTCTATGATGATGACGATTGCTCACGTATTATAGCCCGCTGCCACCGCAACCCTTTTTCGAGCATGGTGAGTGCCAAGTGCCCTGAAGCGGCATAATCAACTCAACCATGATTAACCCCCTCAGCAGAAAGCCCAAGGAACTGGCAACACTGCCTATGAACGCGGGTGTGACCAATCCCTGTATGGAGTCGAAGATGTCCAGATTCTAGCCCACGCCGTCTTTTAACGTGACACAATGGAAACCTCACATTTTGCGCCGCATTGCCAATTACGGTGGTTATCAGTAAAACCACCAACCTCCTCTCCCGGTCTGCTACCACCCTTTCCCCATCCGATGAGAAAAGGGATGAGGTGAGGGTGTTTTAGTATTCCAACGACCATCATCGGTAGTTGGGCCGACCGATACGCTGCATCCGCCTCCACCATCATAATCTCTGCAGAGAAATGGTAGTCGCACTAACCGCTGTCGCCAGACAGGTACAGTCGGAAGTCGCCCGCATCGTGCAAACCGGGCGACAAATACAACAAGCCCGGGACTTGGTCCCGGGCTTGTGCCAATAGCTTTGCTGCTAAGTGAACTTATTCGAATGTCGGCAGCGTGTGAGTCGGGTTGCCGTTGGAATCTTCACCGGCGTTAGGGCAGGTAACCGACGGTTCATCCACGGTACCATCAATCACGTAGGCTGTATTCCCAGCAGGACAAGTCGGCAGCACTGAGCCTTTGATGTACGGCGCGAGCGCTTCCGAGTCTACCTCAGTGGTGGGGGCGGCTTTGGTTTCCAGCGCCCATTGCTGGATGGCAGCATCAATCTGGCGCATGTTGTTGACGCAGGCGTTCGACTGCGAGGTACTCCGCGCCCGGACGAAGTTCGGGATGGCAATGGCGGCCAGGAGGCCGATGATGGCGACCACGATCATGATTTCCACAAGCGTGAAGCCGCTGCGAAGGGACTTGTTGATCTTCATACTGTACTAGCCTTTCTACGCGCGGCGTGAACTGCGCAGCAGGCGGGTTATTTATGACGACGGTTCAGTTCACTCATTGCCTGCCGCAACCGCGCCTTCCGTCAAAGCACACGCAATGCCACTCGGCCGTTCACGATTTTCTTCGGTCATTTCTCTGCGAAAAAAGGTGTGGTCCGGCTTTGGGGACGCGTTCGGATCGTTAAAACCCCGCTCCGAAGGGCGTCTTTTCCAGTTTGCCGCTCTGGCGGTGCCTCAATTCTGGATGGACAGTATCTGAAATCCAGACATCCGGCGGCGGGAAAACAGCCAGCCGATCGCCCCGGCCCGTCCGCCGGCGGGCTTGCGTGACCGCCCGGGTGGTTTATGCTGGGCCGATGAAGATGGCACACGACGCGCGGATTTATGTGGCGGGGCATCTGGGCATGGTGGGCAGCGCCCTGTGGCGCGAACTTCAGCGGCAGGGTTATTCCCGATTGATCGGCCGCGGGATTGACGAACTGGATTTGCTGGATGCCGCCGCCGTGCGGCGCTTTTACGCCGAAGAAAAACCCGAATACGTGCTGGTGGCCGCGGCCAAGGTGGGCGGCATTGTGGCCAACGACAGCTTCCCCGCCCAGTTTCTCTACGAGAATCTCCAGATTCAAAACCATTTGATCCACGGCGCCTACACCGCCGGGGTGCGCAAGCTCCTGTTCCTCGGCAGTTCCTGCATCTACCCCAAGCACGCGCCCCAGCCGTTGCGGGAGGAATCGCTATTGACCGGTCCGTTGGAACCGACGAACCAGTGGTATGCCATCGCCAAAATTGCCGGCATCAAGATGTGCCAGGCGTACCGCCGCCAATACGGCTGCGATTTCATCGCGGTGATGCCCACCAATCTCTACGGGCCGAACGACAATTATGACCTGCGCACCTCGCACGTGTTGCCGGCGTTGATCCGCAAATTCCACGAGGCCAAGGTCGCCGGCACTTCCCCGGTGGTCTGTTGGGGCACAGGCAATCCGCGGCGGGAATTTCTGTATGTGGAGGATCTGGCCCGCGCGTGTGTCTTCCTGCTGGAACACTACAGCGACGAGCAATTCATCAACATCGGGTCCGGCAGCGACCTGACCATCCGGGAACTGGCGGAACGGGTGAAGCAGGCGGTAGGCTACGCAGGGGACATCGCCTGGGATCCGTCGTTGCCCGACGGCACGCCGCGCAAATGGATGGACAGTTCGCGGTTGTTTGCCTTGGGTTGGCGGCCGCAGGTGGATCTGGATGCCGGCATCCAGTTGGCGTACCAAGATTTTCTGAAACGGTTCGGCGCCGCTTGACGGCCCCGCCCACGCCGGCGCGACGTTTTATCCAGTCACGCGAATCTCGCCCTGCCGGTGGCGGCGGAGCAATTCGATGTCCGCATCCACCATGAGCTTCGTCAATTCCACGAACGTGGTCTTCGGCTGCCACCCCAGTTTCTGCCGCGCTTTGGTGCTGTCCCCGATCAACTGATCCACCTCCGCCGGACGGAAATAACGGGGATCAATCTCCACGTATTGCCGCCAGTCCAATCCAACGTGCCCAAACGCCACTTCGAGAAACTCGCGCACGGAATGTGTCTCGCCGGTGGCGACCACGTAATCGTCCGGTTCCTCCTGCTGCAACATGAGCCACATCGCCTCGACGTATTCCTTGGCATACCCCCAGTCGCGCTGGGCGTCGAGGTTGCCGAGGTAGAGTTTGTCCTGCAGCCCGGCTTTGATGTGGGCCACGGCCCGCGTGATTTTGCGGGTCACAAAAGTTTCCCCCCGGCGCGGTGATTCGTGGTTGAAGAGGATGCCATTGCAAGCGAATAAACCGTAGGATTCCCGGTAATTCACGGTGATCCAAAAACTGTAAACCTTGGCGCAGCCGTAAGGGCTGCGCGGATAAAACGGGGTCGTTTCCTTTTGCGGCACTTCGAGCACTTTGCCGAACATTTCGGAGGAGGACGCCTGGTAAAACCGGGGCTTGATGCCCGACTCGCGGATGGCTTCCAACAACCGGACCGTGCCCGTGGCCACGATGTCGGTGGTGTATTCCGGGCTGTCGAAGCTGACGCGGACGTGGCTTTGCGCGGCCAGATTATAGACCTCGGCGGGTTGAATTTTGCCAATCAGCCGCGCCAGCGCGCTGGCATCCGCCAGGTCCGCGTAATGCAGAAACAACCGGCCCCGGCCCGAATGCGGGTCGTCATAGATGGAGTCCAGCCGGCCGGTGTTGAACGTGCTGGCGCGGCGGATGAACCCGTGAACCTCGTAGCCTTTGGCCAGCAACAGTTCCGCCAAATACGAGCCGTCCTGCCCGGTAATTCCCGTAATGAGTGCTTTCTTTTCCATAATGCGGGGCGCAGTGTGGCCCAGCCCCAGCGGCTTGGCAACCGCGCGAATGTCTGGGGCGGCGGGGGGAAAAGCCGGTTTCCGGAGAAAATAATGGGCCATTCCTCGAAGCCATCGCACCAATAGCCGCCGCAAATAACCTGAAACAGCCATCCATAGATGACACAGATTCCCCAGATTTTTCTGGTTTCCCATCGGCGTCGGTCGGCGAAATCTGCGGACCAAAGCATTGATGAGATGGCTTCCCGTGTTCCAGCAGGCCAATCTCCCGCTTGCCAAGGCGCTGGCTAATTTGGTCTAATCCTGGCGTGTCAGAGCAACAAACCATTAAACGTCCTGTCAGCTTCTCCGGTGTCGGCCTGCACAGCGGACACCGCGTGAACATGACTTTCCTGCCGGCGGCGCCCGGGAGCGGCCTGCGGTTTCGCCGCGTGGACCTCGACGCCAAACCCGAGAT
>Ga0255343_1000936_pt1 | contig 42344 bp, 40 predicted proteins | sample wastewater_treat_4_FD_192413 | JGI IMG/M metagenome (GOLD analysis project Ga0255343, IMG submission 192413) | Wastewater microbial communities from Lulu Island WWTP, Vancouver, Canada - plant16 | ecosystem: Engineered > WWTP > Wastewater > Unclassified | place: Canada: Vancouver, British... | reverse complement strand
AGAATGCAGATCCCTGTTCAGGAGAGATCAGAGGGTCTTTTTGACTTCCACTTCCTGGTAGGCTTCAATTATATCACCTACCTTAATATCGTTGAAATTCTGGATATTTAAACCACACTCATAACCTCCCACAACCTCTTTGACATCGTCTTTAAACCGCTTCAGTGAACCTAATTCTCCGGTATAAATTACGATCCCATCCCTTATTATCCGCACTTTTGAATTCTTTGTTATTTTCCCTTCTTTAACATAACATCCTGCTATTGTTCCCACCTTTGTAACCTTGAATAATTCCCTTATCTCAAGCGTTGCCACGATCACTTCCTTAACTTCAGGAGAGAGCATACCCTCCATTGCTGCTTTGATTTCTTCAATAGCGTCATAGATAATTGAATATAAGCGGATATCAATCTCTTCCTTTTCGGCCAGTTTGCGGGCATTCATTGATGGGCGAACCTGGAAGCCGACAATAACAGCATTAGAGGCAGCTGCCAGCAAAATATCCGATTCGGAGATCTGGCCAACGGCTTTATGTATAACATTAAGCTGGATTTCGGGTGTTGACAGTTTTATAAGAGAATCACTAAGGGCCTCAATAGAACCATCAACGTCTCCTTTGACTATTATATTCAATTCCTGGAAGTTGCCAATTGCTATTCTACGGCCAATTTCGTCGAGCGTTATGTGTTTCTGGGTGCGCAGACCCTGTTCTCTTTGAAGCTGAGCTCTTCTGTTTGCTATGTCTTTAGCCTCCCTTTCGTTATTCATTACGTTGAACTTATCACCTGCCTGAGGCGGCCCGTTAAGTCCGAGCACCAGAGTCGCAGCTGAAGGAAGAGCTTTTGATATTTTGTGTCCCCGCTCATTGTACATTGCCTTGACATTTCCGAAGTAAGTCCCGGCAAGCATTATATCACCTACCCGTAAAGTGCCTGCTTTTACAAGCACGGTTGCCGTATAACCCCTTCCTTTATCGAGGGAAGATTCAATAACGGTCCCTATTGCAGGTTTGTCAGGATTAGCTTTTAGCTCCAGCATTTCAGCTTCGAGAAGGACTTTGTCGAGTAAGATATCAATATTCAATCCAGTTTTGGCAGATATTTCCTGTGACTGATATTTCCCTCCCCAGTCTTCAACGAGGTAGTTCATATTAGCCAGAGCTTCTTTTATTTTTTCAGGATTAGCTGTTGGCTTATCTATCTTATTAATTGCAAAAACGATAGGGACACCTGCTGCAGAAGCATGGTTTATAGCTTCAACTGTTTGAGGCATTACTCCGTCATCTGCCGCAACAACAATTATGGCGATATCCGTTATCTGTGCTCCTCTAGCCCTCATTGCTGTAAATGCCTCATGACCGGGAGTGTCGAGGAATGTCAACTGGCGTCCATCATCAAGACGGACTCCATATGCTCCGATATGCTGTGTTATGCCACCGGCTTCACCGGCTATTACATTTGTTCTTCTTATATAGTCGAGGAGTTTTGTCTTCCCATGGTCGACATGCCCCATTACTGTTACAATAGGGGGCCTGGGTTTCAAATCCTCCTCTCTATCCTCCTCCTCCTGGACAGCTTCCTGAAACTCAGCGCTTACAAACTCAACCTTGTAGCCAAATTCATCAGCCAGAATAGCCATTGTTTCAGCATCAAGTCGCTGATTTATTGAAACAAACAGTCCCAGATTCATGCAGGTGGATATGATTTCAGTAACCGGTACATCCATCATTATTGCCAGTTCGTTTACTGAAACGAATTCCGTTACTTTAAGGATGTTTTTGCTCTGTTCGATCTGATCTTCGGCTTCCCTGTGCTTCTGGCTTATTGCATCACGTTTTTCACGGCGATACCTTGAGCCTCTTGATTTTCCTTTAGTTGTAAGTCTTGCCAGGGTCTCCTTAATCTGCTTCTGAACTTCTTCTTCATCAACTTCTGTTCTTACAGGTCTTTTCCTCTGTACCCGTTTTCCACCTTTATCCTTTTTTTCTGTCGTTTCAGGTTTGACAACAGAGACCTGATCCTTTTTCTTTGTGATCCTTTTTCTTCTTTTCTTTCTTTTGCCATCGGAATCAGGATCTATTTTAACAGGCTGATTAGGAGCCTGTTTTTTCTTTTCTTCAACGGGAAGGTCTATTTTTCCAACAACAGTTGGGCCGGATAATTTTTCAATATCAGGCCTGAACACTTTAAAAATTTCTTCTTCAGGTTCGACAATCTGAGGGACATCAATAAGTTTTTCTTCTTTAGCAGGAAGCGTAAGGGGTTCCTGCACTTCTGATGTTGTTTTTATTTCTGATTCAGCAGTTTCTTCCTTTTGTTCAGCAATTTTTTCTTCAGGTTGTTTTGACAATACCTCTTCAGCTAAGGATTTTCCTTCCTTTGAGATAGTTTCGAGATCAATTTTACCAACTATATGTATGTCGATCGGAGGGGCCTTTTTTTCTTCCTTTTCAAGGGCTGTTTTTTCAGGTTCGTCCGGTTTCGGGGTTACCTTCTCTTCTTTCACTTCCTTAGGAGGGGCAGCCTTTTCGATTTTTGGTCTGGTTGTTTCGTCAAGATCTATTTTCCCTACAAGTTTAATATCAGGTTTGGCGATCTCAGTTTTTATATCGACATCTTTCTTTGTTATTGAAGAGTCTTTCAGTATTACTTCCTCAACGTGCTCCACATCTTCAGCGGAGTTCTTTTCGGCGAAGTCGTCAATGGAGACGGATTCTTTCTTTTTGGTAATGTCTTTAAGACTAAGCCTTTCAGATTCCTTTTTGACGCTTATGTCTGTACTATACTCTTTTACGAGTAAATTGTAAGCCTCGTCCGGGAGTTTGGTATTTGGGTTTGGATCAAGATCGAACCCTTTTTTGTTAAGAAATTCCACAATAGTGGAAATTCCCACATTGAATTTACGGGCTGCCTTACTTAATCTCGTTGCCTTTATGTTTTCTGTCATATATTCCCCCCTGGCTTTGTAAATCCTTATAAAATTGTTTTAATATTATTCAAATTCAGCTTTAAGGATGTTTACCACTTCTTTTACTGTCTCCTCTTCAAGATCTGTTCTCTTTACAAGATCGCTTATTGAAAGGTTGAGAACACTTTTGGCCGTGTCGCATCCTATAGCCTTTAATTCTTCAATTATCCATTCCTCAATCTCGTCACTGAATTCCTCGAGGTTGACATCTTCTTCATCCTCGCCTCCCGGTTCTCTATAAACATCAATTTCATAGCCGGTCAGCTGGCTGGCGAGTTTTATATTCAGGCCCCCTTTCCCTATTGCCAGCGATACTTCATTTGGTTTTAAGTATATTTCGGCACGTTTGGTCTCTTCATCAAGTTTAATAGATGTAATTTTTGCAGGACTCAGAGCTCTCTGGATGAACAGCTGATTATTTGAAGTAAAATTAATTACGTCAATGTTTTCGTTTCGCAGCTCCCTTACTATACCGTGTATCCTTGACCCTTTCATTCCCACACAGGCGCCTACCGGATCAATTCTTTCATCATAGGATTCAACTGCAACTTTTGCTCTTTCACCTGGCACTCTTACAATTTTTTTAATAGTAATCAATCCATCAAATATCTCCGGCACTTCAAGTTCAAATAGTCTTTCAAGAAAAACAGGCGAGGTCCGGCTGAGTATTATTAAAGGAGTATTATTTCTCATTTCTACTTTTATAACAACAGCCCTGATTGTATCTCCTTTGCGGAAGTGATCAGAGGGTATCTGTTCGCTTTTTGGCAGAATGAGTTCATTGCCATCATCATCAAGAACAAGTATCTCTCTTTTCCACACCTGATAAATTTCGCCGGTCACAATCTCACCAATCCTGTCCTTGTATTTCATGTAGATATTATTCTTTTCAAGATCAAGGATACGTGCAGTGAGATTTTGTCTCAGGGCCAGGATAGATCTTCTGCCGAAATCTACAAATTTAACTTCATCTGATACTTCTTCACCAACTTCATAGTCCTCATCAATTTCTTTTGCCTTGGAAAGAGGAATCTGTGTTATAGGATCTGTAAGCTGGTCATCTTCAACCACAACCCAGTTTCTCCAAATTTCAAAATCACCCTTATCTATATTTACAATAATATCAAAATTATCAGCTGAGCCATACTTTTTTGCCAACAACCCCCTGAAAACATCCTCAAGAACACTCATCATAGTAGGCCGGTCGATGTTTTTCAACTCTTTAAATTCTGAAAAGGTGTCAATCAAATTAACATTTTCCATTTGGTTTAATTCCCTTTTATTATACTATAAATTGCCTTTGCTGATTTAACCTGATCAAAATTGAAGGATTTATCCAGTTTTTCTGATTTTTTTCCTTTAATCCTGATCTCTGTTTCGAGTTCAAATCCTCCTTTTGTAACATTCTTCAGTACACCTGTGAATCTCTCTCCACTGGAATCGACAACCTCAATTTTCCTGTTTTCGTATTTCCTGTATTGCTCTATAACAGCAAAATGTGCGTCAAGTCCAGGAGATGAAACCTGTAATTCGAAATCCACTGAATTCCGGTCCAGAATTGTCTCAATATGACGATGAAGATCTGCACATTGTTCCAGCAGTATTCCGTTAAAAGTGTCGATAATTACAGATATCCTGTTTGTACTGCTTACTTTAACAGCAACAGGAAATATATCTGTTCCCTTAATATATTCATTAACAATATTTTCTATTTTACTCTTTTCAATCATCAAGAACTAAGGATAATAAAATAGGGGACTTTGGTCCCCTAGTTTCCCCTCTTTTCGGATGCAAAGATAATTAAGGTTTCGGAAATAACAAGTGTTCAGTTAAATAATAATTTTAATTTGCGACCTTTGTGATGTATGATAAGAGAAATATATTCCAGGCAGGAAGTTGCTCAGTTACAGCATTGTACTTTGTGTCCCAGAAAATGTGGAGTTAACAGATTTGAGGGAGCAAAGGGTTATTGCGGGACAGATGCGGGTCTTAATATAGCGTCGATCTGCATACACAGGGGAGAGGAGCCTCCGATAAGCGGACTGGATGGCATTTGTAATGTATTTTTCTCCGGTTGTAATCTCAGATGTATTTATTGTCAGAATTATGAGATAAGCAGGCCTCGGTCCAACAGTGGGAATTTTACATTCAGTGAGGCAGTTAGTGTTATAACAGACATTATCAGGGGAGGTATAAAAGCTATCGGTTTTGTTTCCCCCTCGCATATGATACCACAGATGAAAGCTCTTATCAGAGCTGTAAGGGAGACCGGACTCAAACCCATAATAGTCTATAATACAAACAGTTATGACTGTCCGGAAGTAATTGAGGAAATTGAAGGATTGATTGATGTATATCTTCCGGATCTTAAATATGTAACACCGGTCATTGCAAAACAATATTCAGATGCAGCTGACTATTCTGACGTTGCACTTAAAGCTCTCAGAAAAATGTATTATCAGAAAGGTTCCGTTCTGCAAAAAGATGAACAGGGCAGTGCAGAGAGCGGGATACTTATACGTCATCTTGTTCTCCCGGGCCATAGCGAAGAGAGTAAGGCAGTTTTGAAAACAATTGCTGAAGAACTTTCTCCTGGTGTTAATCTGTCACTTATGTCGCAATATTATCCGGTGCCGGATGTTAGGGATCATTCAATTCTTAATCGTAAATTATATAAAGATGAATATGAATCGGTAGTTGCAGTTATGAAGAGTCTTGGTTTCCGGAATGGCTGGATCCAGGATCTGAACAGCTATTTAAATTACAGACCTGATTTTAGCAGAAACCATCCCTTTGAATAGAAGTCAGCAACTTTAAGGAAAAGGATAATTATATGAGATAAAATATAAAGAGGGTGTTTTTTTAACACCCTCTTTGTCAATGATTCTAAACCTGTGTTATCTTTTCCTTGTTTCGCTGTTAACTCTACTGCTTGTATTAGCATTTTGCCTGCTTTCAATACGGGAAGACGACTGTTTAGAAGAAGCTTTTGGGGCCTGGGTGTTCCTGCTTCTTTCAGGATTTGCCGCGATCGTCGTTTTTGTTGACGGCTTATTTTGTGCGGCTGAAGTACTCCTTTCACGTTCAACTCTTGTTGTTGTTGATCTTGCTGTAGTTCCGGTATTTCTGCCTGTTGCCAGATCTCTGTTTCTTTCCGCTGTTGCAGTTGTTGATCTTGTAGTACTACCGGGGTTCTGGCTAGTTATTCTTTCCTGTGTCCTTTCCCTTGCAGTTGTTGATCTTGTAGTATTACCGGGGTTCTGGCTAGTTATTCTTTCCTGTGTCCTTTCCCTTGCAGTTGTTGTTCTTGTAGTAGTACCGGGGTTCTGGCTAGTTGTTCTTTCCTGTGTTCTATCCCTTGCTGTTGTTGTAGTTCTGGTAGAAGTACCAATGTTTCTGTCAGTCGTTCTTTCCCTTGTCGTTACATTTGCCCTTGACTGGACAGGAGTACCCTGCTTTGCAACTTCACCATTTCTTTCCCTGCTGCTATTTAGATTTCTGACTACAGGAGTGTTTTCAGCGGTCCTTCTTGTCTGAGTGGGATGCATTTTTGTAAAGAGGATTTCACCTTCTCTTCTCTGTTCAGGACGGGAATATGTTTCTCTGTAAGAACCTTCTTTTATTCTTGAATACACTCTTGGTGACTGAGTACGAATACTTATGTAGTAAGTATTGTAATTTGTATATCTCGGGCGGGACCAGAAGCGGTAGTGTACGTAGTAATCGTGGTACCAGTTGTAATGATATCCGTAGTAGTAGTGCCAGTAATAAGGTCTCCAGGGTCTCCAGGAGACAGGGTAGTAACCCCAGTACCAGGAAGAGCGCCATACAACGTAATTAGGCATAAAGATGAATCTTATAACCGGCCAGGTTGCTACCTGGTAAGTGGTGGTCCTGACAAGTGTAACATTTGTTGCACTTGCTCTGTTCCCCATATAGCCGGGGTTGGGAGTTTCATCATATATGGGTTCAATAATGTAATTTCTGCCATATAATGCCTCGTCGCCTATAAGCTGGATCTCTACAGAGCCGTTACGAAACTTTTCTACTGTAAAGATAGCCACATCCTGACTCTCATTCCTGTCGAGAAGGGCCCTTAACACAATTGTATGGACGTTGCCATCGACATAATCCGTAACGGTTATATAATCTATAAGGTTATCACCGTTAAGATCCAGGTTATTAATCCTGCTGTTTTCGTCATTAAGACCTCTTTCGAAATCCTCAAGAGTCTTTGATTCACGGAACAGTTTCATTACTGCATACAGGTTAAGATTGTCTCCGGGCAGTCCCAGATATTCTTCAGGATAATTCTGAGAAAAAACTGTGGTTACAAATGAAACCAGGACTGCGATAATCGATGTAGTTATTAACTTTTTCATTTTCGTAAGTTTTAGAAGAATCAGCTCTTCAACTTATAAATATCAAATGCCGTACCAATTTTTACCTGTTTTTTTCAAACAGTTGTATTACTGGCATTTACGATATCGCAGATTTGTAAAGGATTGATTCTATTTTCGGAAATTAACAACTACCCGGCCTTCCTGCTTAGTCAGATCTACCTCTTTTGAGATGCCATTAACTGTTACTTTATATTTTCCGTAAAAAGCCGGCACTTTGAGCAGTCCCTTTTTCCCTGCCGTTCCCGACTCTTCAGTCCACCATTCGTTGAAAACCAGATTTCTGTATGCCTCCAGAGCTGGTGTTGGAGACCAGTCCCTTTTATACAGAGAGGATGAAGGGATCCAGTTGGCACCTTCCCAGAATCCCCATAGAATAATGGCTTCTACCGCCGGATGGGCAAAACATATTCTGAAATAATCCGTAATTTCTTTAGCTTTTGACTCTTCCTGTTCAGGTGTGAGTTGTAATTGCCTGTACTTGGAACGCATCCCCGGCAAATTAAACTCTGTAATACGGATCGGAAGTTTAAAAGTTGCGAGTGAATCAAGTGCATCCATGAGAAACTGGCGATCAAAAGTTTCCAGATGGCTGTGGCCTTGTACACCTATCCCTGCTATTGGGATGTCCTGTTTCAGTATTTTACGGATATGTGCCATATACTCTGGCAAGCCTATGCCTAAAGGAGAGTCATTTATGAGAATATCATAGTCATTTAAATACAATTTTGCATCAGGATCTCCATTTAAAGCCCACTCAGCCATTTGCTTTGTTATTTCAGGACCAAGTCTGTCTTCAAAATAATTTCCATGGATCATTTCATTATTGAGGTCATATTCAGCAAACCGGCCTTTATAGCGCCTTGTTATTCTTTCAGCCCTGCTTTGTATTCTTTGTCTTAATTCATTATCATCCAGTTCAGTAACCCATGATTGTATGTAGGTCTGACCTGTGTTGGGGGATTTTAAAATTCCCCAGAAAAGATTATGTCCACGCAGGGGGATGTTGTTTTTTTCAGTAAAACTTAAGATTGAATCAATAACTGCATAATTCTCCTGATCCTTTCGTGGTTCCATAACCGCCCATTTAAGAGCATTTTCAGTAACAGCAGAATTAAAATTTTCCAGGAATTTTTCCTTGAATTTTTTAAGATCATCCGGTTTCATGCCTCCGGCCAGGCTGTTTGGTATTGCGCATCCAAACCAGAATTCATGCTTAAGTTGTTCAACGGTAACTTGTTGCCCCCGCCTGGCTTTAACAATAAGTTCACCTTTGCGGTTCTGTTCTATAGACTTATTGAGAATTTCAAGAGACTGACCTTTTGTTTCTGAAATAAAAAACAAAATTATGAGACCAATGTTAATGATCTTCTTAATGTGAAGGTTCAATTTTTTCATAATGCTCATTAATTTTAAAATTTTAAAATTCAGAACAGCTTCCTGAAGATCCATATTATCAGACTGAACAATACACTCAATACGATCATCGTTGTGACTGGGAAATAGAATTTTACATTTTCTTTCTCTATTCTTATGTCACCTGGAAGATTGCCTATCCAGTGAAGCTTGTTCCCTGCAAACCAAATAATTAATCCTGCTACAATTAGGATCACACCAATTGTTATTAATATTTTTCCTAACTGGGGCATAGTGATAAGATGTCTTGTAAAGTTATAAATTTTAGACGGGATTATATCTGAGGTTTCATGCAGTTTTTAAGTATTATTTCTATTCTTTGGATCTGAACGGCCTGGCGGTATGGTTAGTTGCCGTCTGTGTCGAGGCTGGCATGTGTTTTTGCAGGCCAGCAGATAAATTTTGTTTTTGGATCAGTATGCCATATTTGGCCCGCAAAAACCATGACAGCTTCGCGCGATGGACGGCCAAAGCAGGAAGCTACAATAGGAGCAGAGTCTTGATATTGGCCGAAGGCAATTAACTATACCGGCCTTGTTAGCGTTTCGTTGTATTTTAAAATCTACTTTTTTTGGATTTTATTTTTGGATTAATATCGCATAACGTATTGCAAAATAGCACATTGTATACTTTAAAAGTTGTTCTGGTTTATCGATTAATGTTTGATTATTAATGGTAAATTCTCTATCTTATTATCGAATGTTATACTAACAAGGTAATTTCCATTTTTAAGATTATTTACAGGTATAGTAAAACTATCTCCTGATTTAATAGCTGAATAATAAGTCATTCCAGCATTATCAATAATCTGAATCTTAAAATCTGATGGTATCTCAAAATCTGTATCAGTATCCGGCACAGTTAATGTAAGAGTTACATAGTCTGATGCAGGGTTAGGATACATTGAGAAATAATAACAGTCCATTATCTCAATAAATCCGATTTCATCATAGGTTGTTACCCAACTTGTTGGTCCACATATGTTTGTAGCTCTGGCTATAACCTGGTAATAATCAGAGGGATCATTAAATACTATCGTAACCCAATCATAATATTTATATTGAAAATACCAATCTAAATAGCCAGGTTGAACCATCCATGTATATGATGATTGTGAATCAGGATCCCTTGCAGGATTAGCCCAGAAAGTATAGGGCTGTCCAGTGCAGCCTTTATAAATATATGGAGGGTTTGGTCCGGAAATAGAAGTAAAAACAGGTTTACCTGCCCAAAAACTCTTAGAATCTGACCATGTGAATCCTGAAAGTGTAGATATTTTAAAATTCATATAGCTTTCCCCATCTGTATTTTCCGAGCCCTGCACAGTAAATGTTGATTTCCCTGCCCCACCGCTAATTGAATCAATATGAGGGCCTTTTTCCCAAGATAAAGAAGCCCCTGTCATATCAGTAATATCTGTACTAAATGTCCTCTGCACATTATCACATAGTATACTTGTACTTCCTGTCATTTTTGGATTTAATAAAAAATATCGATATTCAGCATAGATTGTAGTATCTGGAGAATCATCTTCAGAAGAATAATAATACTCACATTCGTGTTTATAGTGTTTGTATTTACCATTTTTCCCCCATTTTGATATCACATAGGCAGTATCATTGGTAGAAATGGCTGAATGTTCATAATCGTTATACGGGAATTGATATACTATTTTTACTTCAAGTTGGTTGTAATCCTCTATATCCGTAACTTCTCTATATGAACTGTCCGAAATCATTTTTTCAAGATTTGGATTATGGGCTATTCCGGAAGGGCCATCACTACTAGTTAGTGAATTTAACCATACATCATTTCCTTCTTCGCATCCATGCCAGGCAAATACATGACAGTTATATTCAGTTGTTCCACTATCCAGTCTTGTACAACTGGTCCAGTTATGATAATCAACTATTGAATCCCCGCAGGCAGTATAATATGCTTTCCATTCTGGTGGTTCACCATACCATATGGTTGCTTCCAATGAATCTCCCTTTGGAGTTTTTATGTAGACCCATTCATAATAATCATATTCAATAGTATCAGGTTCAATAAGTTGTGAAAATGTCTTATTCTGAGTCGAACTTAAAGCAACTAATAAACCTAAATATATGATTCATTTTTTCATAGGATTTTTCATGATTTCAATCTTTTGTTTTTAGATTAATAAACAAAGTATCCCTTATTTCGAATGAAGTTCTCTGTTTTATTTGCTATATCTATCATTGGTTTAACATTTATCTCCTTACAATTATTTAAGAAATCCTCATTTTCAGGTATTTCTTTAAATAAATTCTGAGAACCATTTAAATTGTTAGCAAATCTTGCCATAAGAAAAGTAGTAGTTACTAATCCTTTCAATTCCATAGCTTCTAATCTTTAATTTTTCCCGGAATTTCTTTAACGATTCTTCAATTATCTGTTTCTTTACATCTTCATTAACATTATCAATGATTTCATGTTGGGCAAGTAATAATTCAATAAATGTAAACCGCGCCATGTATTCTCCTTTTTGAGCAAGAGATGATCCAGGTTTAAAGTCATCTGGATCCATTTTTTTATATTCTTGCAGAATATATTGAGCTGCGTTTGACCTGTTTTCAAGTTCACGAAATCCATTGAAATTGTTTTTGATAAGATTATATCCCTGTTGCAATGAATTTCTTGAAAAGACAAGCGGCCAAAATGGATAATTTAAACATACTCTTGATAAATGTTCTGTATTAATTAATTCAAGAGTATCTGGCGGGATATTCATTATTCTTAATCCAGCCATAAAGTTCTGTCGGTCTTCTCTTTTATTCTATTCTTTTGAACCTGGTTTAATTGGATAATCCCATGAGATTGCCGATTCCTGAGCATGTAACCTTAAACATGCAGATCCAATAATGATAATAATTAAAAAATTTAAAAACTGTGTCTTTTTCATAATCGAAAGATTTACTTGATGAATATTGTTTGATATCTTTTTAGATTTGATTCTATTGTTTTCAATCATGTATACATCGAATAGACATACCTGTCGATTTACCAGCATCGTTTTTAGTAAAATTACTTGTAATAGAATGTAATCCCATGAAAATTGCATAGTCCCATGCCCATGTGTGCTCTGTTGAACTCCAAAAAACTGCACATTCCTTAACATGTACAAAATCTCCCCACTTATGTCGATTCCCTCCAGCTCGTGCACTAAAACCAGTTTCGTTCGTAGCTCCCCTATTAGGACTTAACCAAAAAGCCGTACCAGTTTCTTTTAACTTGCCCCCGACCAAAGTATCACCTCCCAGGTATGTGATTAAAGTTGTCCATTCTTCATCTGTGGGAACATGCCAGCCTGTTGGACAAAGCTTACCTGTGTTTACAGTATGCCAGTTATATAAAGCACCATATATGAGGGCATTACTCCATGAATTGTCATAATAGCAATATCCAGGTGTTGATAGTTCTGCCCACTCAGTATTACTTGTTACACTAGGGATATCTGTACCATCGTTAAGTTTTGTGGTTTTCAGATTCTCTGACATCCAAACCTGAGAACCGATAGTTACGGTTTTGTAAACATTACCCTCAATATCTGTTACTATTTCAGGTTCTTTTTCACAGCTAAAAAAGCTGAGCAGAAAAGAAAAAATTATTGATATTTTCAACCATTTCATGTATTTGTAATTTTTATATATCTGAATATTTGAATAATATAAACCCTCGTAAATAAACCAATAATATAAAGTAATAGTTATTATTGAAATTTAATGAGAAATTATATCTCAAAATGAGCAGGAAGCAATCACAAACCAAATTTACGAAATTGAATAATACGAGTCAAATACTTGATTATTTTTACATCCGATCAGATTTTATAATACTACTTTGGTTTGTGATATATTTCAGGACGACTCAATGAATGCTAACTAATATACATGTACACTGGCAGGAGCAAGTTAATTCTTTAGGTTATCAGTTCTGTTTATTATCTTCAGCAAAGTTCCTGGAATGATTTCCTGAATTTAAGAGGATGAGCAATATTATGAAAAGTCTCCCTTGTACCTCCCGATCCTATGATTGTGATTGATCCGTAATTCAATATACGTCCCATTATCGACTGTTCAACATTTACACTCTCAATCTTTGAAAGATTCATCTCGAAAGTATTTCTTGCTATAAAACCGGTTTTTATAATAATCCTCCTGTTTGTTATAACATATTCCGAAAGCCATCTGTCAAGCCAAGCATGGATAGTCAGGGTAAAGATTGATTTCAGGGAAAAGAAAATGACCCAGTGCAGTTTTGTTTCAAAAACAACTGACTCATTACTTATCAGATGTTTATTTACATAACTTCCCATAGAAATTTTTCTTATAAAGGAAGTTAATTTTTGTTTTCGCCGATGAACCTGAGGGGTTATTTTATAAACACAAATGCCCGTTTATCTGCAGCTATCCCCACTGGTTTTATAATCATATCCTTGATAGAGCAGCAAAACGATAACATTTTTATGATGAAACAGGTATTAAAATTTGGCAGACAGGTGGCATTAGGCTATAATTAATCTGACATTGTTTGATTTATATACGGTAACAAAAGGAGTTTTCATTATTTAAAAGAAAAATAAGTTCATACGAATGATATTTATACTTCTTTTGCAGATTATTCTGAAATGCAGTAATTATGCAGGGGAAAGCAGAAAGTCTTAGATTTGAGAAATTAGGAAAACTTCTTTTAAGTTATTCTCTTCCTGCTATTATAGCTACTTCTGCAGCTTCTCTTTATAATATTACCGACAGGATCTTTATCGGGCAGGGTGTAGGGCCTCTTGCTATTTCCGGGCTTGCCCTGACCTTTCCCCTGATGAATATTACAGCGGCTTTCGGGGCAATGGTTGGTGTTGGTGCCAGTGCGATGGTATCTATCCGGCTTGGGCAACACGACAGAAAAGGAGCAACCCGGATACTTGGCAATGCTGTGATGCTTAATATTATTCTTGGGATTGTTATAGGGGCACTTGCTTTTATTTTCCTGGAACCGATATTGTTCGCTCTTGGTGCCAGCAAGGAAACATATCCCTACGCAAAAGATTATATGCAAATAATTCTGCTCGGCAATGTATTTGCGCATCTCTACCTTGGGATGAACAATATAATGCGGGCATCGGGTTATCCGTCAAAAGCAATGGTAGCAACATTGATCACTGTTGTGCTCAACGTGATACTCGATCCTTTATTTATATTTGTTTTCAGGTGGGGCATACGGGGAGCTGCTATTGCTACAGTGCTTTCGCAAATTGTGGGTGCGATAATTACTTTCATTCATTTTGCCAAAAGCAAGAGTTTTGTTCATTTTCTCCCGGGTTATATGAAGCTTAAGAGGGTGATAATAAGTGATATTATCTCGATTGGCATGTCCAACTTCCTGATGCTTATCACCGGCAGTGTAGTTATATCCCTGATAAATTTAAATCTTACCAGGTATGGCGGCGACCTTGCTGTCGGGGCTTTTGGTATAATTCACAGTGTGGCAAATTTAGCAACAATGATTGTTGTTGGATTAAACCAGGGGATGCAGCCTATTGTCGGGTATAATTTCGGAGCAAAAAATACTGACCGTGTCGTTAAGACTTTTAAGCTTACTGTTTTTGCTGCGACAGTGGTAACATCGGTAATGTTCCTGTTTGCCGAACTGCTTCCGGGGCTTATTGCACGTGTTTTTACAAGGAGCCCGGAGCTCATCAGCCTGACTATAAGCGGGATTAGATTATTTTTGTTGGTCTTCCCTTTAGTCGGATTTCAAATGGTAACTTCAAATTTTTTCCAGTCAATAGGCAAAGCCAAAATATCAATTTTTCTTTCTCTGACCCGTCAGATTCTGTTCTTAATCCCTGCCCTGCTGATTTTACCCCGCTTAATCGGGTTATCCGGAGTGTGGCTTGCGGGACCAGTATCTGATTTCATCTCGTCGCTTGTGACATTTATTGTTCTAAGATGGCAGATAGGGAAGCTAAGGAATAATGCTGCCTTTGCGTGATTAGCTGAAGCGAATTAATTGTATTGCGAAACAAATTCATATTTTTGTAGATCAAGTATTATTCTTTTTGTGACTTACCAGACAAACAAACGAAAGATTATAAATGATCCGGTTTACGGGTTTATAAGCATCCCCTGTGATCTTGTTTTTGATTTGATTGAAAATCCCTGGTTTCAGAGGTTGAGGAACATCAGACAGCTTGGGTTAACAAGTTTTGTATATCCTGGCGCAAATCACAGCAGGTTCCAGCATTGTCTGGGTGCAATGCATCTTATGGGATTGGCTGTAAATACCCTGAGATCAAAAGGTACACTTATCACACCTGAAGAAGAGGAGGCTGTTTTTTGTGGTATTCTGCTGCATGATATAGGTCATGGTCCGTTTTCCCATGCTCTCGAAAATTCACTTATCACCGGCATTACTCACGAAGATCTTTCCTTGTTTCTGATGAAAAAATTAAATAAAAGATTATCCGGAAGCTTGGATCTGGCAATTGAAATTTTCAAGGGTAGCTATAAAAGAAAATTCTTTCATAACCTGATTACCGGACAGCTTGATATGGACAGGCTTGATTATCTGAGGAGGGACTCTTTTTTTACCGGAGTTATTGAAGGATCGGTTGGTTCAGACAGAATCATAAGGATGCTCAATGTTGTAAATGATGAACTTGTTGTTGATGAAAAAGGGATCTACTCTCTTGAGAAATTCCTTATTGCCAGGCGCCTTATGTACTGGCAGGTATATATGCACAAGACAGTTATAGCATCAGAGACACTTCTTGTAAATGTTCTCAGGCGAGCTAAAGAGCTTGCATTGAATGGGGTTGATCTTTATGCCACACCTGCGCTCCGGTTTTTCCTGTATAATAAAATAGGACCTGAAGATCTGTTGCAGGAAGGTAATTTTACTCCGGGTTTGATAGCTGATAATTTTACAAAGCTTGATGACACTGATATTTTTGTTGCTGCAAAATACTGGGCTGATAATTCCGATAAAATTTTGGCAGATCTCTCTGCAAGATTGATTAAAAGAAACCTTTTTGCAGTTGAATTGCAAGATAAGCCGTTTTCAGATGACAGGGTACAGGAACTCAGAAGGGCATCAGAAAATCTGCTGGGAATTAACCCGGAGCAGACAGATTATTATGTTTTTTCAGACAGTGTCTCTAATCCAGCTTACACCATTGATGCACCGGAAATCAAGATACTTCTCAAATCGGGAAAGACGGCCGATATTTCTGAAGTTTCTGATATGTGTGATAACTGGTTTATCACAGAAAAAAACACTAAATATTTTCTAAGTTATCCAAAAGAATGTCGATAAATAAAATAACAAATCATGGAATTTTCTGCTGCACAAATTGCCGGATTTCTTAAAGGAGAAATCGAAGGGGATCCTGAAACAGTGGTCCATACTATTGCAAAAATTGAAGAAGGCCATAAAGGTGCGCTGTCATTTCTTGCGAATCCCAAATATGAACATTTCATTTATTCAACTAAATCATCAATAGTTTTGGTTAATAAAAGTTTTGTCCCAAGCTCAAAGGTGGAAGCTACGCTTATCAGGGTTGATAATGCCTATGAAGCATTTGCTTCACTGATGCGTCTTGTCGATCAGTCGCGACCCAGGAAAAAGGGAATTCATCCGACAGCCGTAATTGAACCGACTGCCACGATAGGGAAAGATGTATATATCGGGCCATATACATATATTGGTGATAATTGCGTGGTAGGAGACAATTGCTCAATCTATCCCCAGGTTTTTATAGGCGACAATACAAGGATCGGCCCTGCCTGCACTCTTAATCCGGGAGTAAAAATTTATCATGATTGCGTTATTGGAGAAGGATGTATTATACATGCCGGTTCTGTTATAGGCAGTGATGGATTCGGCTTTGCACCTCAATCGGAAAATGAATTCATGAAAATTCCGCAGTTGGGCAATGTTATCCTTGAAGACCACGTTGAAATAGGTGCAAACACGACTATAGACAGGGCAACAATGGGTTCTACCATTATCCGCAGGGGAGTGAAATTTGACAATCTGGTACAGATCGGGCATAATGTGGAGGTCGGGGAGAATACTGTGATGGCAGCTCAGACGGGAATTGCCGGATCCAGCAAGGTTGGAAAGAACTGTATGTTTGCCGGCCAGGTAGGAATAGCTGGCCACCTTAAGATTGCTGACGGAACAAAGCTTGGTGCACAGTCAGGTGTATCAGGCAATATAAAACATGAAAATATGGTATTTACAGGATACCCTGCCATTGATCACAGGAATTTTCTTAAATCATCTGTGATCTTTAAGAGCCTGCCAGAACTCAGGATGAAATTGGATGCTCTTGAGAAAGCACTGAGATCGCTTAAATCCGAATAATGATTCGGTCATAAAAATCTCGGGGATATTTCAGTTGGTGTATATTTTTTATTTTTTTTGTAACGAAATAATTAAAACCTAATTCCGATGGTTGAAAAACAAAGAACCCTTGCAAAAGATGTTACTCTTAGTGGAAAGGGATTGCACAGCGGAGTCGATGTTGAAATAACTTTCAAGCCTGCACCGGCAAATCACGGGTATAAATTCTGCAGGACTGATCTTCCGGGCAAACCCATTATAGAGGGATTGGCCGAGTATGTTTCGGATACCTCGAGGGGAACGACCCTTACTCAGGGCAATGCTTCAGTTGCCACAATAGAACATGTGCTCGCAGCACTGCATGGTCTGCAGGTTGATAATGCGCTTATTGAGCTCAATGGCCCGGAAGCTCCGATAATGGGTGGTGGAGCCTGGGCCTTTACGAAAGCAATTAAGGAAGCCGGGTTTATTGAACATAAGGAAAAAAGAAACTATTTTGTTGTAAAGGAGAAAATAGCTTTCTCTGATGAAGAACACGGAGTGGATCTGATCGTTTACCCCGATGATCATCTCAGTATTAATGTTCTTATTGATTATAATTCAAGAATACTTGGCAACCAGTATGCCATTCTGGATTCTGTGAATGACTTTGAAGAGGAAATTGCGAGGAGCAGGACATTTGTTTTTTTCCATGAGTTGGAGCCGCTTTACAATATGGGACTTATCAGAGGAGGACATCTTGATAATGCAATTGTTATTCTTGAGAAGGAAGTTGAACAATCAGAAATAGACAGGATAGCAAGATTATTCAACCGGCCCGGAATAAACTCTCACAAAGCAGGTATCCTTAATAATACGGAACTCAGGTATCCTAATGAACCGGCACGCCATAAGCTTCTTGATATTATGGGCGACCTTGCACTTGTCGGTCACCCAATAAAAGGAAAGGTTGTTGCTACACGTCCGGGTCACTATGCCAACACACGCCTGGCAAAGATCATGAGACAGGAAATGAAAAAGGCATTGTCGAAAAGGAATATCCCTGTTTACGATCCTTCAAAAACACCGGTTTACACAATAGAAGATATTAAGAAAAAACTGCCTCACAGGCAGCCTTTTCTGCTTGTTGATAAGATAATCCATCTTGATGAAAACACTGTTGTGGGGATAAAAAATGTTACTTACAATGAATCTTTTTTTCAGGGGCATTTCCCTGATGAGCCGGTAATGCCCGGAGTACTTCTTGTCGAGGCTCTTGCTCAAACCGGAGGATTGCTGGTATTAGGCAATGTAGACGAGCCTCAAAGCTATTCCACGTATTTTCTGAAGATAGATAAGCTTAAGTTCAAGCAAAAAGTTGTTCCGGGTGACACAGTGATCCTTAAAATGGAAATGATAGAACCCTTGCGCCGTGGCATTGTTTCAATGTATGGCCAGGCGTTTGTTGATAACAAGCTTGTCGTGGAAGGAGAAATGGTAGCACAGGTAATTAAAAATAAATAAAAAGCGATGATCTCAAATTTAGCTTATGTTCATCCCGATGCAAGGCTGGAGAATAATGTAACAGTGGAGCCATTCGCCTATATAGGTGATAATGTTGTTATAGGAGAGGGTACCTGGGTAGGCCCTAATGCAGTAATAATGTGTGGTGCAAGGATAGGAAAAAACTGCAAAATATTTCCGTCGGCTGTAATATCTGCAATACCTCAGGATCTTAAATTCAAAGGAGAAGATACAACTGCCGAGATCGGAGATGGAACAATTATCAGGGAAGGAGCTACAATTAATCGTGGTACAGCTGCAACAGGGAAGACAGTTGTAGGAAATGACTGTCTTCTTATGGCATATTCACATGTCGGTCACGATTGCAGGGTCGGCAATAACTGTATTATGGGCAATAACTCCGGGCTTGCTGGTGAGGTTAAGGTTGATGACTGGGCTATTCTGAGTGCAGGGACGCTTGTTCATCAGTTTACAAGGATCGGAGGGCATGTAATGATAGGAGGCGGAGCTAAAGTGAGAATTGATGTACCCCCTTACATTAAAGCTGACAGGGATCCATTATGCTATCTTGGATTGAATACTGTTGGACTTACAAGAAGAGGTTTTGAAAAAGAAAAGATAGATGAGATACATAATATTTACCGGGTCATTTACCAGCGCAATATGAATTTCTCACAAGCCCTTGATTTCATCGGGAAAAATTTCAGGCAAAGCCCTGAAAGGGATTATATTGTTGAATTCATAAAAAATTCTGGCAGGGGAGTCATCAGAGGCCCAAGGTAAAATAGTTATTTAACATTAACTATATCCCTGCCAAAGGGACTTATTGCCAGGGACGTAAACTTGAAGTGCTGTAATCCGAAGGGTATGCCTATTATTGTCAGGCAAAGGACCAACCCGAAGATAGCATGTGTAATGGCTATCCATATACCTCCGAAAATCAGCCATATTAAATTTATCAATATGTAAAGACATCCGGATGATCTTGAATGAACTCTGGATTCACGGCCAAAAGGCCAGATTACCAGAGACGCCATTTTTAATGTCTGAAGGCCAAAAGGGATGCCGACAATTGAAATAAACAATACCAGGCTTCCAATGAAATATTCGATTGCTATAACAATACCCCCACCAAGAATAAGCCATAAAATATTTCCAAGTACTTTCATCGTATTTTATTCCAGGATTACGGTTCTTTCTTTAGGATACTTAACGGAATACGTAAGTATTATTCTTCGGGTTTCCTGGGGTTTGATATCGAGTTCCCATTTAATGAGACCGTTACCTGAGTTTAATTTCCCTCCGGTGAGTTCAGTTGCTTCAACAGTTATGCCGCTATTTGAGGAAATGGGTATCTGATCGTATAATGTGATCTTTATCGTTCCGGGTTTGTTGTTCCTTATTGTAGTAAGGAATGAATAAACCTCTGTTTTGTTTGAACCAAGTACCCGTTTGCTTGTGAAATCTTTTTGTTTTTCCCTTTTAACAAGAATGCTGTTGTCTGTTCCAAGTGAGATAAGAAGGGAATCGCTGAGCTGATTTACATTCAGATAGGATTGTCCTACGTAACTGTTCTCAAAATACAGAGTAGCTTCACCGCTCTGAAGGCTTTGCTCTGCCCAGTTTGTAATTTCTCCTGTCAGATAGGCAAACGGCGATAATTTTGGAATGGTAATGTATTTATAGTCTGCAGGAGAAGCTGTACGCTGTATTTCAATAGTCTGGATCTTGCCATCGGAAGCAATTGAGTAAGGAATTTCCACGTCGAAAGTTACAGTAGTTTCACCGACCTGTTTCCCTACCGTCAGGGGGACAGCTTCAAGTTTTTTTATTGCTGCATTTTCCTTAGCGTCCATTTCCATAATGACAGTGGCATCACTTTTTCTTACGGAGCCAGCTCCCCTTACAACGATTTCCTGTAGAGGAGGAGTATAATAATCTATAAACCAGGGGTTCAGTTGCGGAACATCTCCTGCGATCCAGGGGGATGCATTGGAAAAACTTAATTTGACATCTTTCCATTCGGTCCCCGTACTTTGAAAAACATTAGCCTTGTACAGGATATTGACAGGTAAGCTTATGTCATCAACCCTGATATCATAAGAGGGATACCATCCGGCATTGCTTACAACATAGCTGAAAGAGAATCTTCCTGCTACTGGTTTGGCAGAGCTTACTGATACAGATATTTCTCCAGAAGGCAGTTGCTGCTTTCCGGTTCTGTCTGAGATCTGTTTCTGAAGCGCTGCTATTTGTTTCTCATAATCTTTTATAAGCCTGTTTTTTTTCAGAACAGTCATGGTTACCTGATCCATATTACTTGTATAGAGATCCATTACACTTTTCAGCTGATCCGTGCTGAACGATGTTTCCTTTGTAACGAGAATTCCCCTGTTTGCCACAAGGAATGCTTCTTTTTCCTTCAGGACAGTTATAGCAGCTTTTTCATCTTCAATTTTAAGCTGCAATGCTTCAATCTGATTCCGGATTGATTTTATTTCCGGCAGTTCTTCCAGATTCTCAAGATAATTATTCTGATGGTTAACTGCTATGATAGTAAACTCTCCATAACCTTTCACCTGGATGCTTTGTGCATCAATATACGGCGAAAGGCCACCCAGTTTGAATATTGTAGTTCCTACGGGGATATCGGCAGAAGTTTCGTGGAATATCTGTGCACGATCAGGGAAGACGGTTACCCTGCTAATAGGGGCTTTGATAATTTTATCAGCTCCTGAGCACAACATCATGCCTGCTGTTATATGCAAAATTATTGAAATGAATAACCTGTTCATAAAAGGCGTATTAAAAATTTGACATAAAGGTAAAATTTTTATTCGAGGCATTGTCATCATTACATGACGTAATTGTAATGAACATGGCAGGTGTAAATGATTTAATCAGTATCGGCAACTTGTCAACATATTAGGATTTTATCATTTTACTTTTAAAAATATTGTTGCATATTTGCAGAGGTTTTATAAAACCTGTTTCTTTCAGGATTTTAGTCGGATCAGGGTAAAATGATTTTGATATTTCAGAGAATCCGGAGGATACATAAAGTTATAATTTATAAAATATAAGATAATGCAAAATAAGCTTCAGGAACTTACAGATAAGATTTACCAGGAAGGAATTACAAAGGGACGGGAGGAATCGGAAAAGATTATTGCCGAAGCCAGAGCCGAGGCTGAAAGGATAATTAAAAAGGCTGAAGATGAAGCTAAAGAAATACTTTCCAAAACAGAGAAGGAAGCCGAGGAATTGAAGGAGAATACTCAATCGGAACTAAGAATAGCTTTCAGGAATGCTCTGAATTCATTAAGGCAGGATGTCGAAAGTATGATCACTGCGAAAATTATTGATGAGCCTGTTTCTGAAGTGATGTCCGATAATTCATTTGTTGCCCGGCTGATAGAAATTGCCACAGATAAAATGTTTTTGAATAATGATTTGGACGGAGGCAGCATTAAGGTGCCTTCGGAAATGGCTGGCGAAATAGAAAAAATCCTTAGCAGCAAGGCTGCAAAAGCATTGTCATCAGGTGTTGTTGTGTGTCCTGTAAAATCAATGGAAAAGGGTTTTGAGATCATTCCACAGGAGGGGTCTTATAAAATAAGGGTAACTGAGTCCGATTTTAAAAATTATATAAAGGAATTTCTCAGATCAAAACTTGTAAGTTTATTGTTTGAACAGGAGAATTAATGCTTCAGAGACAATATTTCTATTTTGTTGCCGGATTAGCAGATCTTCTGTTTGACAGTGGTAAAAGCTTTGCCGGGATGCTTGAATTCAAGGAAGAGTTGAAGAAGAATCTTCATCCCCGGGATTTTCATCTTGTATCTCTTTTATTTCTTCCATACGACAACAAGAACCTTATTAATTTTCTTGAGGGTAGCGGTGATGCCTGGGATCAGCTTGGGAATTTTTCGAAGGAGGATTTTGAAGAGCAGCTGAGGATCATAAGGGCCATTCTGAAGGAAGAAGACATTCTTCCTGATTATATTGCAAGAATAATGCGTGAATGGAACGGCTTGGAAGAGGGAATGAAAGTCGCGAATATCAAAAAGAGGCTTTCAGAAGGTTACGTAAACACTGTTGAGGCATCGGGGAACAAATTCCTTAAAAGATGGATCAGATTTGAAAAAGATCTCAACAATATTTTCATTTTCCTGAATGCAAAATCCCTGGGAATAGATCCTGCGGCGCACATGGTGGGGGATGACCCTTTTACATGTGAATTGCTTGATCTGTTCAGGTCGGGGAAAGATTTTTCTGTTTCTTTTGAGGAGGATTATGTTTCGGACATTTTTAAGATTGCAACAGAGAGTGAATTTCTTGAAAGGGAAAGGAAAATAGATCTTCTTAAGTGGAATTTTATTGATACAATAACATTTTTTGAGTATTTCAATATTGATCTGATCTTAGCTTACCTTGTAAAATACTCGATTGTTTTAAGATGGGATCGCCTGAATCCTGAGACAGGCAGGGAAATGCTCCAGAAATTCATTACTGAGACGGAGTCCTCGATATCAAGTAGGGTCTCCCAGTAAGAGTTTTGATAAGAGACTGATAAGAAATTTTTGAAATGAAAATAATCATTATATGCCGACAAAAGGAAAAGTAAAAGGGATAATATCAAACCTTGTCATTGTTGAAGTTGATGGTCCGGTAGCACAGAATGAGATCTGCATGATTTCAATGGATGGTATTGAACTTATGGCTGAGGTTATAAAAGTTACTAATAACCAGGCTTTTGTTCAGGTTTTTGAAAGTACGCGCGGTCTTAAGGTGGGAGTGGAAGCGGTGTTTACCGGTAGCATGCTTGAAGCAACTCTTGGCCCTGGGATATTATCAAAGAATTATGATGGTTTGCAGAACGATCTTGATAAGTTTGAAGGTGTTTTTCTCAAAAAGGGAGAGCACAGTTATCCGCTTGATGAAGATTCCGTATGGAAATTCAAGCCACTTACTGTTACCGGAACTGAGGTTGTTGCCGGCTCATGGCTTGGAGAGGTGACTGAAAACTGGATACCTCATAAAATAATGGTACCGTTTAAAACAGAAGGAGTTATGAGTGTAAAATGGATAGCTCCTTCAGATGATTATAAGATCACGGATACAATAGCTGTCCTTGAAGACAGAAAAGGTAATGAGCATCAGGTTACTATGGTCCAGAAATGGCCGGTAAAAATTCCTGTAAGGGCATATAAAAACAAGACAAGGCCTTTCAGGATAATGGAAACCGGAATAAGGGTAATTGACACACTTAATCCTATGGCTGAAGGCGGTACAGGATTTATCCCCGGACCATTCGGATGCGGTAAAACTGTTCTTCAACATGCACTGTCAAGGCAGGCAGAAGCTGATATGGTTGTAATAGCAGCCTGCGGTGAAAGGGCAAACGAGGTTGTTGAGATATTCACTGAATTCCCTGAGCTTATTGATGCCAGGACAGGTAGAAAACTGATTGAACGGACAACGATAATTGCAAACACTTCGAATATGCCTGTTGCTGCCAGGGAGGCATCTGTCTACACTGCAATGACAATTGCCGAATATTACCGTTCGATGGGTCTTAAGATCCTTTTGCTTGCAGACTCCACTTCAAGATGGGCTCAGGCTCTGCGTGAAATGTCAAACAGAATGGAAGAACTTCCCGGTCCGGATGCATTTCCAATGGATCTGCCCGCTATAATATCCAACTATTACACAAAGGCCGGCTTTGTTGAATTAAATAATGGGAAGACAGGTTCAATTACATTCATTGGAACTGTTTCCCCGGCTGGTGGTAACCTTAAGGAACCTGTAACGGAATCAACAAAAAAAGCAGCAAGATGCTTTTATGCTCTTTCCCAGCAGCGATCAGATTCAAAACGCTATCCGGCTATCGATCCGATTGACAGCTACTCTAAATACCTTGAGTATGACGAAGTCAAAGATTATATTTCGAAGAATATATCGGACGACTGGATTGAAAATGTTGAGAAAGTGAAAGACGTCCTGCTTAAGGGTCGTGAAGCACAGGAACAGATTAATATTCTTGGTGATGACGGAGTCCCTGTTGACTACCATATAAGATTCTGGAAATCTGAGGTAATTGACTTCATAATTCTTCAGCAGGATGCGTTTGATAAGGTTGACAGGCTTACACCAATTGAACGGCAGAAATTCATGCTTAATATAATACTTGAGATCATAGATGCAGATATGAGGTTTGAAGGTTTTGAAGAAGTGGGAACGTGGTTCAAAAAGCTTATAAATGCACTTAAGCAGATGAACTACTCATCATTTGGTTCAGGTGAATTTAATAATTATCAGAAGGAAGTAGATCAGATGTTAACAGAAGTAGCAAAATCATGATAGCAAAGACAGCATTTCAGAAGATATATACAAAGCTTACAAGAATAACAAAAGCCACCTGCTCTGTACGGGCATCGGGTGTCGGGAACGAGGAGCTTGCTGTTGTTCATGGTCGCCTGGCTCAGGTTGTCAAGATAATCGGTGATGAAGTGACTCTTCAGATTTTCTCAGGGACGGAAGGATTGCCTACTGATGCCGAACTGATATTCCTTGGGAAACCGCCTGTACTTAAGGTTGGTGATGATCTGGCGGGAAGATTTCTTAATGCTTATGGCGAACCTATTGACGGGGGACCGGCATTGCTTGGAAAAGAACTTGAGATCGGCGGTCCTTCGGTTAATCCGGTAAGAAGGAAACAACCGTCACAACTCATAGCAACAGGTATTGCCGGTATAGATTTAAATAATACCCTGGTGACAGGTCAGAAGATACCATTCTTTGCTGATCCCGACCAGCCTTTCAACCAGGTGATGGCTACTGTTGCTCTCAGGGCGCAGGCAGACAAGATCATCCTTGGTGGCATGGGACTTTCAAATGATGATTATCTCTACTATAGGAATGTATTTGAAAATGCCGGAGCTCTGGAAAGGATCATAGCATTTATAAATACTACAGAAAATCCTCCTGTGGAAAGGCTGCTTGTACCGGATATGGTACTTGCGGCTGCTGAATATTTTGCAGTTGAAAAAAAGGAAAAAGTACTTGTCCTGCTAACAGATATGACATTGTTTGCAGATGCATTGGCTATAGTCTCCAACAGGATGGACCAGATACCATCAAAGGACAATATGCCGGGTTCCCTTTACAGTGATCTTGCCAGGATATATGAAAAAGCAGTACAGTTTCCCGACGGCGGTTCAATAACAATTATAGCTGTCACAACACTCTCCGGAGGTGATATAACACATGCAATTCCTGATAATACAGGTTACATAACGGAAGGACAGTTATTCCTAAGACGTGATGCTGAGATCGGGAAAGTAATTATTGATCCGTTCAGATCTCTCTCAAGACTGAAACAGCTTGTGATTGGCAAGCAGACAAGAGAAGACCATTCGCAGGTTATGAACAGTGCAATAAGACTGTATGCTGATGCGGCAAATGCAAGGACCAAACATGAAAACGGTTTTGACCTGACAGAATACGATACAAGGACCTTGAATTTTGCCAGGGAATACTCAGAGGAGCTTCTGGCAATAGACATCAATATTGATATAGATTCAATGCTTGATACCGGCTGGAAATTGTTTGCAAAATATTTTAACCCGGCAGAAATAGGTATAAGACAGGAATTTGTAGATAAATATTGGCCGGGTGATAATTAGATGATTTACTTATAATGGCAGTCGTCAGATTTCAATATAATAAAATATCACTTCAGGCTCTTGAAAAACAGCTTAAGATCAGGATGCAGGCTCTGCCTATCCTGAAGAACAAGGAATCAGCCCTGAGAATAGAGGTGAAAAACGCCAAAAATATTGCTGACCAATATATGAGTGAACTTAAAGCAATTCAGCAACGTTACGATGAAGGAGTGAGGCTATGGGCTGAGTTTGATTCTTCTCTCCTGAAGATCAGGGATGTTGATATTAAAATTATAAAAATTGCCGGGATAAAAATCGAGGAGTTTGAAAGTATATCGTTTACCATAGCGGATTTTAGTCTTTTTGATAATCCTCACTGGTTCCCGGAAGGGATAGTGATTCTGAAAGACCTCTATACTACTCTTGTTAAAAAAGATCTTGCTCTCAAAAAAATGGAAATGCTCAATTATGCAAGAAAGAAGACAACCCAGAAGGTTAATCTTTATGAAAAGGTGCAAATCCCTGCTTTTGAGGAAGCAATGAGACGCATAAAGAGTTTTCTTGAGGACGAGGAAAACCTTCTTAAGTCGGCTCAGAAAATAATTAAATCAAGACAGGAAGAAATGCCCGCAGAGATTGAGGAAGTATTATGATAGCGGATATTAAAAAATATACATTTCTGGTTCATCACAGTGACTACAGTGCTTTTCTGAACTCACTCCGGGATATTGGCGTTGTGCATATTACGGAAAAAAGAAAACTCGATGACACTTCCGTAATCGGAGACGAACTGAAGTCCCTGAAAAAGTACAAGGATGCAATACGGCGCCTGAAGATTCTTGTACCCGATGCAGTTCCGGAAGGAGATCCGGTTGAATCTGACTCAGTTCTGAGTGAGTTTGAATCCTTGCTTGCTGAAATGGAAGAAGCGGGCAATCAACTTGAGAGACTGAAAACGGAAGCTGAAAAATCAAGACCATGGGGCATCTTTAATGTAAAAGATATAAATAGAATAAAAGATTCCGGCTGGAATATTTCCCTGTTTACATGCTCCGAGAAAAGATTTAATCCGGAATGGAAGGATAAGTATAGCATTGAAATAATTAACAGAATAAATGGCAGGCTGTATTTTGCACTTGTACATAAAGAAGAGGATAGGATAGATATTGCTGCAGAGCAGGTGCTAATACCGGAAAGGGCAATCAATACAGTTGAAAAGGAGCAGGAACTGATAAGGCAGAAGATTGATAATGCAAGATCAACAATAACAGGGAATGCTTCACTCTGGATTAAGTCGCTTAATAAGGGGGCCGATGATCTGATAAACCGGATAGAATATTTCAGCGCTGCTGAACAGGCGGACAGATATGCTGATAATAACCTATATGTCCTTGAAGGATGGGTACCTGTCTCAGATGAAAATAAATTACAGGACTTGCTGCAGAAGAGCGATTGTTTTGCTTTCACATCTGAACCGGATCCCGATGAAAAAGTACCGGTCATATTAAAGAACAACCGCTTTGCTTCATTGTTCGAGGTGATCACAAGGCTCTTCTCGTTGCCTTATTATAAAGAACTGGATCTGACACCTTTCTTTGCTCCTTTCTTTATGCTTTTTTTCGGCTTCTGCTTCGGAGATGCTGGTTACGGACTTTTATTCCTTGTCGCAGGGTTCTTTATTAAAAAGAAAGTAAAGAAGGAATACAGACAAATAGTTACATTGGCTCAGTATTTCGGTGCCGCTGCAATAATTATGGGACTTGTGTCGGGAGGCTTTTTCGGAATTAGTCTTATCGACAGCGGGTATACACTCACCGAAGATTCAATTGTAAAGATCAGGGATGCCGGATTGCCGGAAAGTACCATTGCCGGGCTGGATCAGCTAAAGGATCAGAGTTTTAAATCAAGACAGGAATTTTCTGATGAGATTGCCAACATTATAGGACAGGAAAATTTTTTAAAGAATAAAGCTACAATACTCAAAAATGCAAAATCAGACCTGCCTTTTATTTCTTCAATCAGGCATCTGATGCTGGATTCCCAGAGCATGTTCTACCTGGCCCTTATAGTGGGAGCATTTCAGATAATATTTGGAATGATACTTAAGATTTTCAATATTGCAAGACAGGAAGGATTCAAACACAGCCTCTCAACAATTGGATGGGTTTTGCTGATATTGACCCTGATAATATTCAAAGGAGGAGGAAGCCTTGGCATAGTAAATGAGCAGAAAGTGCATTTTCTCTTCCTGGCACTTGTGTCAATATCAGGAATTCTTATCTTTCTTTTCAATAACCCTGATAAGAAAATCTATGTCAGGTTAGGGCTCGGGTTATGGGATTGCTATGGAATGGTAACGGGATTATTCGGAGATATTCTGTCGTATATCAGGCTTTTTGCACTTGGCGTTTCATCTTCAATCCTCGGATTTGTGTTTAACGATATCGCCCTGAGGTTCCTGTCAGTTGATTATATCGGATGGCTGTTATGCCTTATTCTACTTGTAGTGTGCCACACAATAAATATTGCATTAGCAACACTGAGTAGCTTCGTTCACCCAATGAGGCTTACATTTGTTGAATTCTATAAGAATGCCGGGTTTACCGGGGGGGGAATTGAATATAAACCATTTAAAATAAAACAATAGAAACTTAAACAGTAAAATAACTAACTATGGAAACAGCGAATTTGGCTACAAGCTCTGTACCTCTGATTTTTGCCTATACAGGATTGGCGTTGATGGTCTTACTGAGCGGTATTGGAAGTGCACTGGGTTGTGTAATGGGAGGGAATGCCACCCTGGGGGCCATGAAGAAGAATCCTGATGCATTCGGGAACTACATGCTTCTCAGCGCTCTTCCCGGAACACAGGGTTTGTATGGATTTGGAGGATTCTTCATAATTAACAGCAGCGGAGTGATCAGTTCTCAGATTACAATGCTTCAGGGTGTAGCAATTCTGGCAGCAGGTCTCATACTTGGATTTGTGGCACTTTTCTCTGCATTTTACCAGGGTAAGGTGTGTGCAAACGGTATAGCTTCGATAGGGGAGGGCAATGATGTTTTTGTCAATACAATGATCCTTGCAGTTTTCCCGGAATTGTATGCTATTATTGCATTTGCCACAACATTTTTGATCAGTAGTTCTATCTGATAAAGAATTTGCAGGATCTGTGTAGTCGTATTTATGACTGGCTCTTGCATCATTTTTATCTGTTTAAGAGTCGCAGATATTTATATGCTCACGTAATGAAAAATTATCTTACTGTCTTGTACGACAGCTTAAGATAATTTTTTATTTTTGTAATCTTTATTTAGATTAAATTTAACCAACAAATAGGGCTGCTTAATTGTTATATTGAGGATTTGAAGCATTGCCCGGTTGCATAAATGGAAAGAGATCAGGACAAGATAATAAATGATGCTACCTCAGGGGAATATAAGTATGGATTCTATTCTGATATTGAAGCAGATGCCTTGCCCAAGGGGCTTGATGAGGATATAATAAAAACTATTTCCCTGAAGAAAGAAGAGCCTGACTGGCTTCTTGAATTCAGGCTTAAAGCATTCAGGCACTGGCTTACAATGAAAATGCCTGAATGGGCAAATCTTACAATTCCTCCTATTGATTATCAGGATATAATCTACTATTCTGCTCCGAAAAAGAATACTCTTTCAGAAAATTCCGGGGAAATAGATCCTGAACTAAAGAAAACATTCGATAAACTCGGGATCCCTCTCGAGGAACAGAAACATCTTGCAGGTATGGCTGTTGATGCTGTTATGGATTCAGTGTCTGTTAAGACTACTTTCAAAGAAACCCTTGCAGAATCCGGTATCATTTTTTGTTCATTCAGTGAAGCAGTGAAAGAGTATCCAGATCTGGTGAAGCGTTATCTTGGAACCGTAGTCCCCTACACAGATAACTTCTTTGCAGCGCTTAACTCAGCTGTTTTCAGTGATGGTTCTTTCTGTTATATTCCGAAGGGAGTCCGTTGCCCCATAGAGCTATCAACTTATTTCAGAATAAATGCAGCAAATACCGGACAATTTGAGAGAACATTATTAGTAGCTGATGAGGAGTCGTATGTTAGTTACCTCGAAGGCTGTACTGCTCCTATGAGAGATGAAAACCAGTTGCATGCAGCTATTGTCGAAATAATTGCCGAGAACAACGCAGAAGTAAAGTATTCTACTGTTCAGAACTGGTACCCCGGTGATAAGGATGGCAAAGGAGGGATATTCAATTTTGTAACCAAAAGAGGGATATGCCGGGGAGAAAATTCAAAGATATCATGGACTCAGGTGGAAACAGGTTCGGCAATCACCTGGAAGTATCCTTCGTGCATTTTACGCGGTAATAATTCGACAGGTGAATTTTATTCGGTTGCTATAACAAATAATTATCAGCAGGCAGATACCGGAACAAAGATGATACATATCGGAAAAAACACAAAGAGTACAATAGTATCAAAAGGCATCTCAGCTGGTCATGGTCAGAATAGCTACCGGGGTCTTGTGAAAGTTCATAAAAATGCCACCGGGGCAAGGAATTTTTCCCAGTGTGATTCACTTTTGCTTGGAGATAAATGCGGAGCGCATACCTTCCCTTATTTAGAGGTCAATAATCAGACAGCGATAGTTGAACATGAAGCAACCACATCAAAGATCGGAGAAGACCAGATATTTTATTGCAACCAGAGAGGGATATCCACAGAGGATGCAATAGGGCTTATCGTGAATGGCTATGCGCGTGAAATAATTAATAAGCTGCCAATGGAGTTCGCGGTAGAAGCTCAGAAGCTCCTTCAGATAAGCCTGGAAGGAAGTGTGGGGTGAATGGTTAAAGAGCTTGAATAGGTGTTAGAAGTCTTAAGAATAATATGCTTGTAATAAAAGATTTAAAAGCTGCCATTAATGGTAAGATGATCCTTAAGGGAATCTCCCTGGAAGTAAAAGCCGGAGAAATTCACGCAATAATGGGACCAAACGGATCGGGAAAAAGTACTCTTGCTGCTGTCCTTGCCGGACGGGAATTTGTGAGTGTACTTGAAGGAAGTATTATTTATATGGGCAGGAACCTTCTTGAAATGCTTCCTGAAGACAGGGCTAAAGAAGGGATTTTTCTGGGTTTCCAGTATCCGATCGAAATCCAGGGGGTAAGTATGGTGAATTTTATGAAAACAGCAGTAAATGAGCATCGTAAACATAAAGGACTTGAACCTCTGTCAGCTTCAGATTTTTTGAAACTGATGAGAGAAAAGAAGGAACTTGTTGAGATCGACTCAAGACTTGCAAACAGATCGGTAAACGTGGGTTTTTCGGGTGGCGAAAAAAAGAGAAATGAGATATTCCAGATGGCTATGCTCGAACCCAGGCTGGCAATTCTTGACGAAACCGATTCCGGTCTTGATATTGATGCCCTCAGGATAGTAGCAAATGGAGTGAATAAACTGAAGAGACCGGATTCTTCAGCAATAGTGATTACACATTACCAGAGGCTTCTCGATTATATTATCCCCGATGTTGTACATGTGCTGTATGATGGCAGGATAGTAAGAACAGCTGGCAAAGAACTGGCTCTGGAACTTGAAGAAAAGGGTTATGACTGGATCAAAAAAGAGATTGATAATGAGGTGATATCATGAATGGTCAACCTGAAACACAGCAGAGGTACATCAAGCTTTACGGAGAAATTATCGGGAAGATAAAACCCTTGTCATCTCCTCTGATTAATTCGTTCAGGGAACCCGCAATCGGGAAGTTCAAGGAACAGGGAATTCCTACAAGGAAAAATGAAGCTTACAGATATACTAATCTGATACCATTTTTCGATCACGATTTTGGTAGTTATTTCATCCCCGGAAAAGAGGATTTTATTAAAGCAGAAGAGTTCCGTTGTGATGTGGAAGATCTTGATACTCATGGAATAGTTCTTTTAAATGGTTTTTATCCGACCATAAACGATAAGCTGCGACAGGTGGATGGCGGAATCTGGGTTGGTAGTCTGAATGAAGCTGCAGATAAATTTCCCGATAAAATCAGGGATCATTATAACAAGTATATAAACGGCAATAATGATGGTCTTATTCATCTTAATACTGCCCTTGCATCTGATGGGATTTTTATGTATATCCCCGAAGGGGGTGTTCTTGAAAAACCGGTTCAGATCGTTAATCTTGTTGAATCAGACACCGATATATTCAACCAGCACAGGAATCTGATCATTGTCGGGGATAATGCTGAATCAACACTTATTATATGTGATCATACTCTGTCGCCAAATAAATTTCTCACAAACGCTGTCACTGAGATCTATGTCGGAGAAAATTCCAAGTTTGATATTATAAGGGTTCAGAATGAGCATAATAATGCAGCCAAGATAACACATACTTTTATTTACCAGAGAGAAAACAGCCGGGTATCCTCAAACAATATAACTTTGCATGGAGGCCTGGTCCGTAATAATACTCATCATTTTCTGGCAGGGAAGGGTTCCGAATGTAATTCATACGGTCTCTATCTTGCAGATAAGTTTCAACATATCGATAATTATGTAAGCGTTAACCACATGGCCCCTGACAGTTTCAGTAATCAACTGTTTAAAGGGGTACTTGACGACATGTCAACAGGTGCTTTTAACGGGCGCATTTATGTAGACAAGCTTGCACAGGGAACCGCTGCTTACCAGAAGAATAACAATATTCTTCTTACTGATGATTCAAAAATGGATACAAAACCACAACTGGAGATATATGCGGATGATGTTAAATGCAGCCACGGCGCAACAGTGGGACAGCTTGACAACGACGCTCTTTTTTATCTTCAGTCACGGGGAATAAATAAGCGGGAGGCAAAACAGTTGCTTATGTTTGGTTTTGCTCATGAAGTGATACAGAATATAAAAGTTGAAGCTCTCCGTGACAGAATGGATGATCTTGTTATGCAGCGCCTGAGAGGTGAGTTGTCGCGATGTGCCAGTTGTATGGTTAAATGCGGATAAAATTATTCAGGTGAAAACAATTTCTGAAATAAGGGCAGATTTCCCCATTCTTGCAACTAAAGTTTATGGCAAGCCTCTTATATATTTTGATAATGGAGCAACAACGCAGAAGCCGGAAATTGTATTAAATACCCTCAGTGAAGTTTACAGGAATTTTAATGGGAACATACACCGGGGCGCTCATGCTTTAAGCGACAGATCTTCAGAGGAATATGAGAATGCCAGGGAAAAAGTAAGGTCTTTTATAAATGCTGAAAAGAAAGAAGAAATAATTTTTACATCGGGAACCACAGGATCAATAAATGCTGTAGCATTTTCTTTTGGGGAGAAGTTTATAAGGAAAGATGATGAGATAGTTGTTTCCGCCCTTGAACATCATGCCAATATAGTACCCTGGCAGATGCTGTGTGAAAGAAAGGGATCAAAACTGAAAGTAATTCCGGTTAATGATGAGGGAGAAATAATACTTGAAGAATATTATAAGCTGCTGAACCGTAAAACCAAAATTGTTGCGGTTACTCAGGTGTCAAATGCACTTGGCACGATTGTTCCTGTAAAGGAAATTACCGAAGCAGCTCATTCATTGGATATACCTGTTCTTATTGACGGGGCTCAGGGGATTCAGCATGCCGGTACTGATGTCAGGAAATGCGATTTTGATTTTTATGTTTTTTCAGGTCATAAGATATACGGTCCGGCGGGAATAGGAGTTCTCTACGGGAAAGAGAAATGGCTTACGGAGCTTCCGCCTTATCAGGGTGGAGGTGATATGGTTGAAAAAGTGACTTTTGAAAAAACAACTTACGGAGCCCTTCCATTGAAGTTTGAAGCAGGAACAATGAATTATCCTTCAGCTATAGGCCTTGCTGCTGCAATCGACTATGTGCTTTCAATTGGCAGGGATTATATATCTGCAATGGAAAATGACCTTCTGAATTATGCTACAAATGTGTTATCAGGGATTAGGGGGCTGAAAATTTTTGGTAATTCTGAAAAAAAGATAAGCACTATCTCTTTTTTGCTTGACGGGATACATATGTACGATACAGGAATGATTCTGGACAAGCTTGGAATAGCTGTCCGTACCGGTACACATTGTGCACAGCCCATCATGGATAGAATGGGACTTGACGGAACAGTGAGGGCATCAATGTGTTTTTACAATACAAGGGAAGAAATTGACGCTCTTGGCATGGGGATAGAAAAGGTTATTAAAATGTTTTCGTGAGCTATGACAATAGATAAAATTCAGGAAGAGATCGTAGAAAGTTTTTCAGCCTTTGATGACTGGATGGAGAAATACAATTTGCTTATTGACCTTGGAAAGGAGTTGCCTGTTCTTGATCCTAAACATAAAACAAAGGATTTTCTTATTGAAGGCTGTCAGTCAAAAGTATGGCTTTACCCCGAGTATAACGGGAATACCATAACATTTAAAGCAGACAGTGATGCTTTAATAACTAAGGGTATTGTTTCTTTGCTTATTAAAGTCTTTTCCGGAAGGACACCGGAAGAAATTATTTCAGCGGAACTTAATTTTATTGACAAGATCGGATTGCGCCAGAATCTGTCGCCGACGAGAGCCAATGGACTGTTTTCCATGGTCAGGCAGATAAAATTATATGCAATTGCCTATAAGGCAAAGAACACTAATCAATAATCAATTAACAGATGGATGCAGCTGAGAAACTTGAAATTGAGACAAGGCTGGTTGGTGTACTGAAAAGTATTTTTGACCCGGAAATACCAGTCAATATATATGATCTGGGACTTATCTACGGTATCATTGTCGATGATGAACATATAGTTCATATAACAATGACTCTTACCGCACCTAATTGTCCGATGGCAGATCAGCTCATTGAGGAAGTCAAATACAAGGTTGTCGGTACCCGTGGGGTAAAGGATATTGATCTTAAACTGACTTTCAGTCCGCCATGGGACAAAAGCATGCTGAGTGATGAAGCTATGCTGGAACTGGGTCTGCTTTGATCCCTGAAAAATGGAAAATTATGGAAAAAAAAGATTAACTGCTGAGATCAGGAAGAAAGCATCTGATCTGGCTTTTGATTGCTTTGGTATAGCCAGGGCAAGGGCTCTCTCTGAGCGGGAACCCATACTGAAAAAGTGGATTGATGAAGGGATGAATGACATGATGGGGTATCTAGCAAGGGAACCCCGCATACGACTTAACCCGGCTCTTCTTGTACCCGGTGCAAAATCTGTCATTGTTACCGGAACGAATTATTATTCTGAAAATAGTCAGAAAAAGGCAGGAGTACCTGTTATTTCAAGGTATTCTTATGGAAAGGATTATCATGATATTATAATTCCGAAGCTAAGGGAATTATTTAATTTCATAAAAAGCAAAGTCCCAGATGTTGATGGCAGGGTGTGCTGCGATTCAGGCCAGGTTCATGAAAAAGCCTGGGCAAGTGAAGCCGGCCTGGGCTGGCAGGGCCGCCATTCAATACTTATCAACCGGGACTTTGGTTCTTATATATTTATCGGGATACTCATCCTGACTACGGAGCTTGATTATGATGAACCATTCTCAGAGGATTTATGCGGTGAATGCAGACTCTGTATTGAAGCATGCCCGACAGGAGCCATAAACAATAACAGGACGATAGATACGAGAAAGTGCATTGCCAATCTTACATTATATAAACGCGGACCGATCCCTCCGGAGATAATCCCAAAGCTTGAACGCAGAATATATGGTTGCGACAAGTGTCAGGAAGTATGCCCGTGGAATAAGAGAGCAGTGGATAGCAAAATACCTGAGTTTAAATTGCCGCAGGAAATAGCTGAAATGGAACCTGAAGACTGGCTGATGCTTACAAAGGAAAATTTTCAAAGACTTTTTTCAGGTCATCCAATTGGAAGAAAGGATTTTGATCAGCTCAAGGAAAATATCCGGAAGGTGATGGAAACATAGATCCTGCAGGTCGAGGATCCGCCAGTCGGCGAAGATGAAGACCGGGAGCGTAGCGAATCGGGTTATTGAATATCTCTGATTTAGAGCAATTATTTTAAAAAGAGGCTCATGAAACTGAGCCTCTTTCTTTAAACCTGTAAAAATCAAATCATTATTGTTAAGCGTCATAGTCCTTAAGCATAAGCATAAGTTTTTGCCTTGTAAAAAAGATCCTGCTTTTTACTGTACCGATCTTTAAGCCAAGCTTGTCAGCTATTTCTTTGTACTTATACCCATGCAGATACATCCTGAAGGGAATTCTGAACTCATCTTCAAGTGAATCAATAGCTTTTTGGATTTCAGCTTCAAAATAGATTGACTCGGGTGAAATAGCACCCTTGCCATGCTGCTGATTAAGAAGGTAAAGATCGTATGTTGAATCCATTATAGTGTTTTCCCTTACACTCCGCCTGTAATTATTTATGAAAGTGTTTTTCATTATTGTAAAAACCCAGGCCTTAAAATTTGTATGGTCAACAAATTTATCTTTGAATGTAAGTGCTTTCAGGTAAATATCCTGAACAAGGTCAAGAGCTGTATCATGGTCATATGTAAGACTCATGGCGAACCTGTACAGATTAGGTTTCATGCCAATCAGATTATTGTTGAATTCGTATGCTGTCATGATCCATTGTTTTAATTGTCAGATTAAAAGTATACCGCAAATAAAAGATAAACAAATCCCAATATCTGAAAATGCCTTAATTCTAAGGCGATTATAAATAATGAAATATTATAAATATCATGTAATAAGCAATATATAAATAGAAAGAAGCTACCAGTATAAATTATTTATAAATAGATATATGCAGGCCTTGAACATGTTTGTTAAACTTTCGTATTTTTAAAGAAAAAACAATGAATTTCAGCATAGAGATTAGTAATGGGCTGATATTAAGGGGTTTGATTTCAAATCCCGGAGAAGAAATACGAGCTGTAATAATTTTTGTTCATGGTCTTGGTGAGCATATTCACAGGTATTCGGAGCTGTACGAATTTTTTTCAAATGAGAAGATAGGCTTTGTCGGAGTAGATCTACCGGGGCATGGTCAATCGGAAGGAAGGAGAGGTCACATAAAGAATTTTGCTGTTACTGACAGTATGATTGACATAATTCATAACAGTGTAAAACAGACATTTCCCGGGATACCGGTATTCATATATGGTCATAGCCTCGGAGGAGGAATAGTACTCGATTACCTTATAAGAAATAAGCCCAGGCTAAAGGGAGCTATAGTAACATCCCCATGGCTAAGGTTGTCATTTGAACCGGGAAAAGCGAAATTGCTTCTTGCTTCAGTAACAAAGGCAATATTGCCAGGATTGATCCAAAAATCAGGACTGGTTGTGGAACATTTATCGCATGATATGGAAGTGGTCAGGAAATATAAGGCTGATCCACTTGTTCATGATAAGATATCAGTAGCTCTTTTTCACAGTGCAATGAAAGCGGCTGAACACTCACTTGAACATGCCCGGGAACTAAGTATCCCCTTGCTTTTAATGCACGGGAGCGACGATATGATCTGTTCTGTGGATGGGAGCAAACAGTTTGCGTCAGCATCAGAAAATGTTGACCTTAGGATATGGGATGGGGCTTATCATGAACTCCATAACGAGTTATTCAGGAATGATGTGTTTGAAGCTATAACTGAATGGATAAATAATAAGATCAGTTAACCTAATCATTTAGCATGGAACTGAGAACGACTTTCAATATAGAGCCTTCAGAACATAAGATATCATACAATGATGCCGTAATTTTTATTGGATCATGTTTTGTAACTTATATCGGTCAGAGACTCGGCTCAGCGCATGTCCCGGTTATGATAAATCCTTTTGGTACTGTTTTCAATCCTGTATCAGTTTGCAATTCAATAAACAGGATTATCACTGGGAAAAGCTATGTTATGGGTGAGATAAATAATTACAATGGTCTCTGGCTCAGTTTTGACCATTGTACAGATTTTTCATCTGAAAGTGCTGAACAGACCCTGACTTCAATAAATTCAAGACTTAAAGAGGCGAGCGCTTTTATTTCCGAAGCACATTTCCTTTTTGTCACTTTTGGGACAGCGAGGATCTACAGGTTGAATGAGACCGGGCGCATCGTGTCAAACTGTCATAAACTGCCCGCTTCATATTTTAAGCGTGAACTGTTGACTGTAGATGAAATAGTTCGTATCTGGAATTTGCTGCTTGAAAGATTAAAATCATCCTTCCCGGATCTGAAAGTTGTTTTTACGATAAGTCCTGTGCGTCACTGGAAAGACGGTGCGCATGGTAACCAGGTAAGTAAATCCGTATTGTTCCTTGCAGTGGAAGAGTTATTGAAGCATCCATCAAAACCTTCATACTTCCCGGCATACGAGCTTCTTATGGATGATCTCCGGGATTACCGTTTCTACGATGATGATATGCTTCATCCATCGCAAAAAGCTGTCGATTATATATGGGAAGAATTCTCAAAATGCTATTTTGATAGTAATACAAGAGAGATTATGCAGGAGGTGAACAGGATATCAAAAGCAATGTCTCACAGGATAAAGAACATAGCCCCGAACGAGATTAAAAAGTTTGCTGAGGCCAGTCTGGCAAGGATAGTTTCCGTTTCAAAAAAAGTGCCGTCAATAGATCTTCAGAAAGAGAGGAATTATTTTCTCGGACTCATAAATCAGCTTACCTGACTGCCGGGAAGTACCTTGCTTCTGTAACGGTGATTTATGAAGCACAAAGTCTTCAGTATCTTGAACGAACTGTATGTGATATTGTTGAATTTAAATCGATGCCAAATCGCAGCGAATGATTTGAAAGAAGAATTATGATAGATTAAAACATTTTGTTATTCGGCAGGTTCGACCATTATCTTTTTCACGACCTTTATTCCATCACTGAAAACGATAGTAACAAGGTACATTCCCCTGATGGGATCCTCAAGATCGACTCTTGTAATAGTCTGGGGGTTGCTGTATTCCTCTTTGAAGACTTCCTGCCCGATTATATTTGTTACCTTAATTGAAGTGACATCCTTTGGTTTATCAAAACCAAAGGATTCGTATTTTACATTGAAGAAATTACCTCTTACAGGTACAGGATATATTGTAATTTGTTTTGCATACTTGGCTGCCAGGGCACTCTTGTGGATTGGATTTGCAACATTAGCAATATCCTTCTGAGCCTGAAGGGATAAACAGAAAACCAATAAAAGAGTTATGAGCAGACTCTTTTTCATTATTGCCATTTAAAAATACGCATCAAAAACCGTGCTAAAGTTAGCAAATTATTAAATTATATTATCAATCAGCGGTCTGATTCTCTCAAGGTCTTCAGGAGTGTCAATGCTGATGCTTTCCCACCCGGTTTCCGTACATTTTATTTTGTATCCGTTCTCTAACCATCTGTTTTGCTCAAGCGATTCAGCTATTTCAAGGGAACTCTTTGGCAATACTGTGATCGCCCTGAGAGTGTCTGTTTTGAATGCATACAAGCCTATATGCTTGTAAAACTGATGTTTTTTCGCCCACTCATCACGTTCAACATCTCTTAAATATGGAATTACCGACCTGCTGAAATATATCGCATCAGAATTTTTATCAAGTATAACCTTCGGATGGTTTGGATTGTCTATATCCTCCCCCGGGGATGTTTTTCTTACGAGTGTGGCTATTTTCACTTCCTGATCTTTGAAGCATGACTTGAGGAGATCAATCTGCTCAGGTTTAATGAAAGGTTCATCACCCTGGATATTTATAACAACATCTATCCTGGTTCCTGTTTCATTCATTATAATATCTATTGCTTCTGCACAGCGATCGGTGCCACTCTGATGTTTTACCGATGTCATTACCGCTTTGCCTCCGAATGCTATAGTCGCATCGAATATTCTTTTATCATCAGTGGCCACATATACAGTTGTAAGTGATTTCAGGGATTGCTCATAAACTCTCTGGATCATTGGTTTATTACCAATCATTGTGAGAGGTTTCCCCGGAAATCTGCTTGAAGCATACCGTGCCGGTATAATGCCGGTGAAGATATAATCAGCTTCATTTCTCATACTGCGAATTTACGAAAAATGCATTTCCCAATGTTTTAAAAATATCTTAAATTCGCACCAGCTTTTATTCAGAAATGAGAGACCTTCAGCAGATTAAACAAAGATTCGGGATCATAGGCAATTTTGAAGGCCTTAACAGGGCAATTGATATTGCTGTTCAGGTAGCTCCTACGGATTTGTCTGTGCTTGTTACGGGAGAAAGCGGAACGGGTAAGGAGGTTTTCCCTCAGATCATTCACAGCTATAGTGTAAGAAAACACGGTCAGTACATAGCAGTAAACTGCGGAGCTATCCCTGAAGGAACGATTGATTCTGAATTGTTCGGACATGAGAAGGGGGCTTTTACAGGAGCTACAGACAGCAGGAAAGGTTATTTCGAAGTGGCGGATGGAGGAACAATATTTCTTGATGAAGTTGCTGAATTGCCCTTATCAACCCAGGTTAGATTGCTTAGGGTACTTGAAACAGGCGAGTTTATAAGGGTTGGTTCATCAAAAGTACAGAAGACTGATGTAAGAATCATCGCTGCAAGCAATGTTGATGTTGAGAAAGCAATAGATAAGGGAAGATTCAGGGAAGATCTCTTCTACAGACTTAACACGGTACCTATAAAGATCCCTTCTCTCAGGGAAAGAGGCGATGATATCCTTCTGCTTTTCAGGAAATTCTCTGTTGATTTTGCCGAGAAATACAGAATGCCTCCTATTACTCTCGACAATGAAGCAAAATACATTTTGATGAATTATTCATGGCCAGGAAATGTACGTCAGCTCAAGAATATTACGGAACAGATTTCAATTATAGAAAAGGACAGGGAAATCAAAGCTAAGACTCTTAAGACATATCTTCCTGATTATGACGGTGCTAAATTGCCAGCTCTTTTAAAAAGGGAAGATGAGAAATCCTTTTCATCAGAACGGGAGATTCTGTATAAGATACTCTTTGATATGAAGAACGACATGAATGACTTGAAGAAACTTGTATTTGATCTGATCCGACATGGAGAGATTAACGTACCTTTTACTGAATCAAGTCAGACTGTTATTGAAGATCTTTTCAGGGATACCGGCAGCGAGAAAGTAGTATCGAAAGTGTCTGAAGCGCGTGCTCCTGGTTTTATTCCTGTGACGGACAGAGTTAATATTCAGGATACAGAGGAGATAGTGGAGGAATCATTGTCATTGGCCGATAAGGAGGCAGAAATGATAAAGAAGGCACTCGAGAAATACAACGGTAAGAGGAAAATAGCTGCACAGGAACTAGGGATTTCTGAACGCACTCTCTACAGGAAAATAAAGGAATATGACATTAAGTTGTAAGGTAAATGCGGTATTAAGGGAGAAAATATTTCTTTTTATCCTGATTGTTTCAGAATCGTTTTTTATTTCCGGCTGTAAAGTAAGCTATTCCTTTACGGGAGCCAGTTTGTCTAGTGAAGTTAAAACGATAAGCGTCCAGTATTTTCAGAACAGGGCAAGTATAATTCAGCCCGGACTTGGGCAATACATAACTGATGCTCTAATAGATAAATGTAAAGCCCAGACTAACCGGAGCCTCATTAATGGTCTTGGTGATGTTGACTTTGAAGGTGAGATTGTGGATTATAATACAAGACCTCAGACAGTTGCAGCTGATGCCCAGGCAGCTACAAACAGGTTCACTATTACAGTGAGGGTTAAATATACTAATTCTATTGACCCGGATCTCAGCTTTGAACAGACTTTTTCAAGGTATGAAGATTACGATAGCAGGTACAATCTCGAAGAAGTCGAAGAAGAACTTTCAGTCAAGATAGTAGAGTTGCTTATTGAGGATATTTTTAACAAGGCATTTGTCAACTGGTAACTAACAGCGATGAACAGGAATGACTTTCTCCGGATGATTGAGAGCTATGGGCCGACAGATCGCCAGATGATAAATGATGTAAGTGAGCTCATAAGAATATTCCCGTATTTTCAAAGTGCCTATATGCTTTTTCTTAA